>ERZ1035037.355-NODE-355-length-14535-cov-19.129489_pt1 | contig 14535 bp, 11 predicted proteins | sample MGYA00520618_ERZ1035037 | MGnify/ENA primary metagenome ERZ1035037 (study PRJEB33766, sample SAMN09781741) | gut metagenome | biome: gut microbiome | host: Homo sapiens | place: Madagascar | study: EMG produced TPA metagenomics assembly of the PRJNA485056 data...
GCTAAAATTAATGTAAATAAAATATATTATTTTATTGAATTACATATATAATTGAATTGTAAACAGTTAATCTTGAACCAATGAACCCATAAGGGGGAACAGCACCCACGAGCTGTAACGTATATACCCTCTCAGAAATCTGTGATAAATTTTTCAGGCATGTTTAAATGGCTTTTAAGGATGGTTAGGGTTAGTCATGATAGTTCTTATACATTCCACAACCAACCCATGTAGAATCATGTCCTAGTCATTTCAGATTTAATAATTTTATCAAATATCAAACCAACAATCTGAATCCTGTGATTCCTCTCCAAAGAACCCATCCCAAAATGCTTCTTCCTCAGCTTCCTGTCTTAGTCTAATCTCCTCATCAGCATCAATAGATAACATATTCAAACAATCAGCAACAGCAATAGCTAAAACATCAAGTCTATCATCATGAGCTAATGAATTTCTATCCTTAGTCAATCTTGTCATTTGATAGAATAATGAATATTGTTGTTGTTTTTCTAGTGGATATATTTTAATACTCTCTAAATCTTCTCTAATAACTTTCTTATCCACAATTAGTCTGTGTTGGTTCATAACAGGTTCAAGAGTATCAATAATTCTTCTTTCCTTTTGTGTATTGTGTCTAACTTCTTCTAAAGTAACAGGATAGATTCTTCTCGTTACAGGTGATAACAATGTCGTGAACATACCATCACCAAAGTTAGATTCAATCTTAATTTTATTTACCTTGTATTCTTTTGCTAAGTTCGCTAGTTTTTCTAAGTTCTCTTGACAATAACCACCTTGTAAACCTCCAGCTTTAAGTAGAAAGATTTGAGCATTAATAACAGCAACAATAACAAAAGCTAGTTCATCTTGACCTCTACCTGATGGGTCTATTGCCATTGCTATATAAGTATATGGAAGCCATTTAATGTCTGCTAAGGGGATTGGTGAATAGAATTTATCTGTACCAATACCATTACAAGGTAAATCTTTGATAACCTGATTAGGAGCAGAACCATAAGCAACTTTCTCAGGAGCAATCTCTTTATCACAATCCATAACAATTAAATCAGAACACTTTAAAGGATATCTTTCTAAATCAGATAGGGTTGTATCTAACATTTGTTGCATAGCAAACTTACTTCTACCTTCTGATTCAAGTTTTAAAATATCATCTTCATTGAATCTTAATGGGTCTGTAGGCATACCAACTAATTCAGGTTTCTCAGCTAACCTTTGAATAATAGCTGGAGCTAACTTATCACCATATTTCTCTTGTTGTTGTTGTGTTGGATATTTAATAGGGAAGATTCTTACTTGATGTCCTTTGTTATAAAGTTCATTATAAATAGATAGCTCTGTGTGTGGTGTTCCTAAGTAAAGAATACTTCCTCTCAATGGTTGTACAATCTGTCTAAACTCAGTAACAGCAGCTTTAACTTTATCTCTCTCAGTTTGTGTGTTACAATTCTCAGATGTTTCAATATCATCTGCAATAATCTGTGTAGCACGATTACCTGTTAATTGTCCAAAGATACCTAAAGCTTTACAACTAGGTTGAATCCTTGCTAAAGATGCTGATGGAGCTGTGTCAAATTGCAACGCACTATCACGACATATTCCATCAATAGGCTTTAGAGGGGCAAGAAAAGGCACAACCTCCATTAAGTTTCTTGTAAACCTCATAAACTTACAAGCTTCTGTTTGATTGGCTGATACCGATAATATTTGTGTGTTCACAGCATCATTATCGAATTGCCAATCAGAATAACATCCTGTAATTGTTGATTTAGCTACTCCTCTAAACCCTTCAATTACTTTATCAGAAGCCCCATATTGAAGTTCATCAGCAATCATATATTGTATATCAGTAGGAGAAGGTAATCCAATATACTTAAATACAACATAAAGGAAGTTTTTGAAGTTATCTCTACACTTCCTATGCTGAATCCCATCTATCATAATTTCCATAGAAGTTAATTAACCTTCTTTTCAGGCATAACATCCATATCATCAAAAGGTAATTGAACTACCTTATCACTTAATTTCTTTAATCCTTCATGTTTTGTTGTTGCTTGTATGTTCTGTTGTTTTAAAAAGTTCATAACAACTTCTAATTCTTTACCTGTTGGTTCTCCATCTAATTTATTTGACAAGCAATCAACAAATTTATCATATAATTCACTCTCTTTACTCATTATTTTCCTTTTAATTTTAACCAATACCAATAAGATTTATGTTGTATGTAATCTTCAACCTCCTTAATCCCTCTTAAACCAATATAAGGTAAGAAATTAATGTCAATTTTACCAGCTGAACTTGTGTTTGGATGTCTTAATCCAAAACCAGCATGTGTTTCCACTTGTTTTAGTGGATTAAAACCATATTTTAAACATAGCTCTGCATTTAATTTACACATAGCTTCTACTTGCTTTTGTGTCGGAGGTGTGTTGATGTCTTTGCGACAGCAAATAGCAACACCAATACGACCTGTATTTCCACCACCAACATGAGCAGCATACTTTCCAGCAGTACAGTTTTCATTATCAAGAGGTTTAAATTTACCTTCATAGATTTTTCCATTATCGTCAATAATAAAATGATAATGGTTTAAATCACATTGATTAGGTTTATAACCCCCAGCAGTCCAATGATTAACAATACTTTTCATTGACTACCTTCTTTCTAAAATTAACTTATCTATTTTATTTTCAATACGAATTAAGTGTTGTGTAATTTCTGTTATATCTTCTTTAGGAGCAGCATAAGCCGTCATACCTTGATATGTTACAAAGATTCCTGAAGAAATTAGAAATTGCAAAACCATAAACACAATTCCGTAAACTATTAATGTCTTTTTATCCATTTATCTCTTAATTTCTTTATATAATTTTTAATTCTTTCAACAATCCATATTGGAGTTTGGTAGATATCAACAACACGATACATAACCTCAGTAACAACAGGATTAACTTTTGTTTTAAGTAAGCAAGCCTTAAATATTAAACTAGACAAGTGCCTTTGATAGTTTATAGTTGATTTATCATCACACATAACATCATGAAACAAGGCTGGTATTAGGACTTTCATGTTTCCCTTACCAATGTTAAAAGGAATTGTTGCACCATCAAATATATAACCACCATGTGCAAACAAGGTATGATACCTTACAACACCATCACCATCTTCATATTTGATTGTTAATGAAGATGGAAATGATGTTCTAAATTGTTTCTTTTGTTTTTGTTTAATAACTTCTAAACTATCATCAAATAACACAGCTCTAGTTTTAATATCAGGGTCATTACTTAATGACACGTCTAATATTTTCACTATTTTTCTCTTTTTTCCTACCAAGAGGAACATTTATTTGGAATCTCCAACCATTATTAAAATTGGTTGGAATTACCCAAAAGTAACGTAACCAATTAAACACTTTCAGAGCTTTCCTCAACTACTGAAGTTTCTACCCCAGCTGGCTCAGCTACCTTTTCAGGTAGTGCTTTGTTTTGGAACAAATAATCCAAATCATCAGAAGTATACTCTAGCACAGCACCTAGCTGATTAATATATGGGTGTCTACGATAGAAGTTGTTAGCTCTTAGCTCAATCTTTAGCGCCTTTATATTCATAGTTGGAACATTAGCTTTTACATACTCTATCAAGTCATCAAAGTCCATGCCCTTGTCTGCATAAATCGCACGCTCTACGTCTGAGCGAGTAAGACATAGTGCATCAATCCTGTCACGTTCTTGTTGTCGTAGTTCTTCCTCAGTATACTCCATTGCATTTAGATGGGTTTCTGTTTCTTCTAAGGCATACCCTAACTTATGGTTGTAGTCTACAATAAATTGTAATCTTTGTTCTTCTGTATAAGGTTTTTCTAGTTGTGCTTTAATTTCCATTTGATTTTCTCCTTTAATATTGTCCTTGTGCTAAATAGCCACTTGCCCTCCAAACACAGGATTGCCAATATGATTGTGTCATACCTACAGAAAAATAAGCTGGCTGTCTATCTATTATCTCTAATGCGTTAGCATTAGCTGCTGTAGGGACACGCAAACATGTGACTGTTACAACATACCCATTTACCCCTGCATAAGGTTTAAAAAGATAGACATTCTCAGTACTTATCGACATAGTAGACTTGGTATATTCAGACCATTGTTCACAATACCCATTAGAATAAAGATTATACCCACCTGAGCCATCAGGAGTTCTATAGGCTTCTTTTATATAAGGCTTTGTATCATTACTATGGTCTGTATCTAACTTATTATTAAACAACTCTGCATTTAACCCAGCCGTTTGCTCTACGGCTGTTTGTACATATTCACCTACGTAGAAGTATAAATACATCTGAGTTGCCCTTTGTTGAACTGGGGCGTTATCTTGGTAGGCTGATGATGATTGTGAAGCGTTAAAAATCGCAACGTGTGTGTTTGAACCACCCTTCCCCAACCCAATAGAAGGATATTGCACCTTTCCAGGTTTAAAAGCACCCGACGTAATACCATCATAAGTTCCACCTACTGTTCCAGTAATATTTGGCAAACTTTCAGGAACGTAACTACCAACGATATCTCTTAACCCTACAAAGCCATATTTTGTACGAGGTAATTTAAACCTTGTGTTTGTAAGGTCAATAATAAAGTACCCTGCTACACCTGTTGTATTGTACAAATTCAAAATAGCTTGCTCTTGTGTACTATCAGCTATTCTAAATCCTCTAGGAGTAACCTTAAATGTTATTCCATTTTCTGTTTGTTCTGTGCTTGCTGAGTTGTTATACTCTCCAAATAACAAGTTGTAGACAGCTGAATAAGCAGTACCGTTTTGCCATGAGAATGTATCTGCTCTCAGCATGTCCATTCTGTCTAACTCATATTCACTCCAAAAGGGTTGAAGTAATGATGGTCTCCAACCTGTGTTTGGTAACTGTGCTGCGGGAACTTTACCGTCTGCACCTAGTGCTGCATAGCCATTAGCCTGTCCTTTATTAGTCTTATCTTCTTTTGTACTTAATGTTTGTGATGCTTCTTCTGCTTTTGCAGTTGCAACATCAGCACTATTAGATGCTTCTTCTGCTTTCTTAACACAAGTTTTTACACCCTCTTTAAAGGTGTTAATTATACCTGTTGCATCTTTTACTTCCTGTATTTTATCTTCAATTTCTTCTTTATAATCGTTTATATCTTTTTGAAAGTTTTGTGTTTGTTGTTCATTCTTGTCATACATTTCCTGAACAGCATTAAAAACTTGTTCCTGTGCTAAATTTTGTGTTTCTCCATTTAAAATGTTTAAATCAGTAAAATTTACCAATTTATCTTTAATTGGTGTTGTTCTTCTGATTGAAACAACATCCTCAGCTTGTAATTTATCTTTTACTTCAATCTGTGATGAAGTAATATATGTATAATTTGTTGTTTTAACTCCATTAACCAAAACAACAATATGTTCTTTCTTTATATAAGAAAAAGGGATAGTAAATTTACTATCCCCTGAGTAAGAGTAATCAACTCTTGCATAATATGTTGTCATTTATTTATATCTCCTAATAGAAATTATTTAATTCATTCAAATCATTATTTAACCCTTGATTGATTAACAGATTCAATTTATTAGATAAAGATTCTTGTTGAGCATCTCCTAGTGAAACACCTTCTTTATTCATTAACTCAGGATGTTCAAACATAATATCTTCTTTAGCTTTATTGATGTATTCAATAAATAAAGCCTTTAAAGCATTTATCTTTGTTTCATCTGCTGATGTGAATTTAACACCATTTGCTTTTGCATCATCTGTTAAAATACCATCAGGAAGTTCTTTATATTCAGGTGATGTTACTAAATCCCTAACAGCTTCTCTCAACCCTGATTCTGATAAAGCTTCCATCATATAATCATAAGCATCTCTGCCTTTATCATCTTTGAAATCTTTATAGTTGTAGTTTGTTTTAGCAATTACATCAGTAATTTCTGATGGTTTAAAACCATACTCAGCTAATCTTAACAACTCGTCATTTTCAGGTGTGTGTTCAAGTGAAGCACTATTAGAAATAATTAAGTTAGTAACATTTTGTTTTTCACCAAAGCAGTTTCTTCTCTGTTCTCCTAATCCCCTATTGAAATACATGTTTAACCATCTATCCATAAATGTCTTAGGTGATTTAGCATCTCTTTCCCCAAAAGTAGAAAGACCTTTAACAAAAGAAGCATCAGGTAAGAAACCAGCAGCTGTATTAGCTCCTAATTTCTCTAAGTTTTCTAACGTACTTCCATCTGTATCAAAGATTATGTTTAAAGCTGATACACCACTTCTAAAAGCAGCCTTATCAAGGAAGTTGTTTAGAATAATACCCCAACCTTCATTAATTACCTTTTCCATACTCATATAATCTTCATCTGTTGCTATTGATGTTCCTAATTCAACAATGTCAGCAGCAAAGCCTAAAATTGTATGTAATGGTTCATAACCTTGATATGAAATGTATTTACCATCAGGTGTTACAATGGAATAAGGTCTCCAGCCTGTTGCTAACAAAGCTCTCTTTTCTTTAGGGTCTCTAGGTAAACTACCTGTGATTCCACCACTTAAAGCTATAGCACTAGCCATTGTTAAACTAAATGCACCAAAAGCAACTTGACTTCTTGCTAAAGCACCTTCAGCTGTTTGACTAAACAATAGCTCTCTTTGTGATTTAGAACATAAAGCATAAAAGACATTATGGTCTAAGTTCATTTGTAAGATGTTTACACCTGTTTTAACAAATGGAAATAAGAACTTCAAAGCTGGGGCTTTACCAGCAATAGCGTTATTAATACTTTCACCAGCAGCCATAGCCCAAGTTTGTTCTCTCATTTGAGTACCATCAAAAGCTTTACCATCTAATGATGTTTGATATAAAGCTGATTTAGATTCATAATAAGCATCAATATTTAAAGGTCTGCCTGAACCATCAAAGGAAGCATTAAAGAATTTATTAGCTTGATTTTCAATCCATTGTTGGTCATTTTGTTTACCAATAGTTTTTGCTAATTCTTCAGCTTGTAAATAAGCCTTAGATTTAACAATACTTCTATAATTGAACTGAGACATAAATTCATCAGTAGCACCCATTAATCTTGTCATAAATGAGTGTAGGTTTTGTAAGTGTTCTAATATAGAAGCATCTTCTTTACCCCATTTATTGAAAGCTGCTTGTTGTGTTTCTGCCATTGTATCTTTACCAAGATTAGTCATAGCGCCTTCACCATTAATAAAGGCTTGTTTTGCTAATAAGTAAGCATCATTCCAGCTAGATAACATTGCATTTAATGTTCCTAAACCTTCCTTATACATAGCATCACCACCACCACAGACAGCACCAGCAAACATCTTTTTAACAGGGAAATACAAAGTATTCATAGCTCCTGATAAAACATTCTTACAAATAGTACCAACACCTGATAACAAGTTGTGAACATAGAATGATTGAGCATTTTGCCAATTCAATAATGTTTTTCTTTGTCCTTCTAGTGTTGGAGCTTCTTTTGATAGTTTTTCAACATAAGAAATTTGTTTATCTAAGATAGCATTTCTAATATCTTTAGTAAACATCTCTCTGTCAAATCTTTTATCTTTTAATACTTTATCAATAGATTCATTAAATGCTTGTTGTAAATCTTCATCTTTAATAAGCTTCAAGAAATCAACATCAGCATCAGCTAAAATAGAAGCAAGAATTTCTTGTTTCTTATTAACTAATTCACCTTTAGTAAAGTTTAAATCTATTTTCTTTAAAGCATTTTCAATAATATCAGATAAAGCTGTTATACCATTTTTAGCAAACTCAGTCATTGTTTTATTTGCATAAGCATCTTCAATGATATGAGAAGCCTTTTGTACATTTAAAGCTAAACCTGAATAACTACGATAAGCTTCAATTCTATCCTGAAGCTTAGTCATTAAATCCATTATTTCTCGTTTAGCTGCTTTGTCTGTTGTTGTCATTAATTTTTGAGTTAAAGCATCTTGAAGTTTTAATGTACCAAGTTCTCTCTTAACTAAAGCTGCTAATTGTTCAGGATTACCTGAATATCTTAAGACATTTTCAACATCTAAACCTTCAACAATCTGTTTTAAAACAGGGTCATTATCAACAGCTTCACAGATTTCTTTCCAAGTTGTTTTAGCATAAGGAGTAAATTTATCAGCTGATTCCATAGCTAATCTATCTACATCAGCTGCTGTTTGATATTTGAAATCACCCTTACTAACAGCATCAGCAACATCATCAACAGAATTGAAATCTAGTTTAAGCTGTTTTTCTGATAACTCCATATAAACAACATCAGGTTCACCTAGTTTATCTTTATTCCAATCTTTAGGAGCATATTCATCATTCCATTTATCTCTGCCAACTTCTACAAACCCGTGTTTCTTATAAAGGTCTGTTAAATATGTATCATAACAATCTAATTTAGTTGCTCCTTGTTGTTTTGCAATTTCAATTAATTTATGTAATAAACCTTTACCGCTTCCATCATTATGAATAAATACGGAAACTAAATCTCCATCAGGTTTAATTGCAAAACCCATCTTACCATCATTTGATAAGTATAGTTTCATATTACTGTATTCTTCAGGAGTATAAGTGTGAACTTGTTTACCATATTCAGCTTGAGATTCTTTAGCTAAATTTAAAGCTTCCACAAATTTATTGGAAGCTTCCGGTGTATTTTTTAATAAATTATATGTTTTGTCAACTTTAGATTCTACCAGCTCTCTAGCCAAGCTTGTATTGCCCACTCTCGATTTGTCCAGCCGTACTCCTTCATGTACTTCTGAATCAACTCCTCGCCCATCCGAGCCGCTGCTTCTGCCATCCTCTTGTCGTGAGCTTCGTTCATCTTCTGTTGTTCTTCGGGTGTTGGTTTCTGATACATTTGAATCCTCCACTTTAGATGATAACATATTTTCTTTATCATTTAAAGTGTTCATGTCATTTTGTAAAGAACGACTTGTAGATTTCTTATGAACATAACCACTAGCAACCTCAGATTCATTAATACCTTCATAACGACTAAAGTGTTTTACATTTTGGTCTGGAACTGTTCCTTTTGCAATATCTCTAGCATGTTCTAATTCACTTCTTAGGACAGCATGGGGATTTTCACAATTAGCATCAATCTTGATTGTAATGTTTGGTATTCTGTTTTGTTTTTTATTTGCTTTTTCTAACTCTTTTAATTCATTCTTAGCAATTCTCAATTCTTCTTTAAGATTATCAAGAACATCAGTAACAGGAGCATTACCACCTTCTTCCTGAATTATTTTATCTTCAAGTTTTGAGATTTTAAGTTTTTGTTTATCAATAGCATTTTGCTTATTAGTTGTTGTTTTACCTTGATATTTAGTTCCTTCAGTTCTTCCTGATACAGAATTACCGTTAGAATCTTTTAAACCATCAACAACTTCAACTTTAATGTTATTATCAATTTCCCATTTATCAGAATAGTTTTTAGCAATTTTATTAGCAACAGTTTTATTTACAGTTTTAGTCTCAAAGCCTTCTTTATCTGTTTTTACTTTAACAAGGCTTGAATCACCTTCACCTAACCAACCTCTATTTTCCCAAGTTGATTTAGTGGCAGCTTCCATGTGTTCTAAAGCTGTATCACCATATCTAACATTATCTAAGTCTTTTGCTTTAACTTCATCTGCATTTCTTAATTGTCTATCATATTCTTCTTTAGAAACTTTAGAAGCATCTTCCCAAGTTGAGACTTTAATATCAAAAGTACCATCCTCATGAATAAAAATATCATCACCTTTATTCATCATTTCAAGCATATCTTTTGCTGTTGATTGATATTCACTAGGAATATTATTTTGAATCAACTCAGAAGCATCAACACCTTCAGTATCAGCTTTAGCTTTAAATTCTTTAACAGCATTATAAACATCATTTGTATTTGTTACTTGTTTGATTTGTTGTGATGCTTCAGCGACTTCTTGTAATGCTTTAGCTGCTTCTGTTTCTGATTCTGTTGTAATAGCTGTTTTATTTGCTTTCCACCATTTTGAAAAAGCACGTCTCATTATTGGAGCAACTGTTGTACCAATAAGACCACCAATAACCAAACCTTCAACTACATTCTTCATTTTACCTTCAATTTCAGTATCATCTTCCTGTGTTTGAAATGGTCTTGCCCAATCAGCATTACCAAACATATCAGCCATGTGTCCTTCTTCGGGTCTGTAAACCATAAAATCGGTTACAGCACCACCAGCAGCACCGCTTAAAGCATTATTACCTAACCATACACCAGCAGCTTTTAAACCACCTTTAGATGTTTTAAATAGTTTATCTGATGCTAATAGTTTCTTTAATCCAACACCCATTTTAGCTACTGTTCCAATTTTAGAAGCAGTCATAGCACTACCAACTAAACCACCTGAATAAACAGTTGCTAAAGTACCAGCACCATATCTATATAAATATTTGAAAGTTTCACCAACTCTAGTTTTAGCTTGATAATCCAATCCTAAGTTTTCTTCATTAAAACCACCAAGACCAACTTTACTTAAAGCCTTGTTTGCTAAACCATCTTTCTTAGGTACAAAAACTTTTCCAGCTTCTTTAACAACTGAAGTTCCAACGTCTTTTAATGTATCTCCAACAGATAGTTTTTGAAACTCTCTTGTTTCATTATTTTCTTCTTGTTGTGGTTCTGCTTGAGGAGCTTCAAGCATACCAAGATTAACAGCATCTTCATAAGAAATACCTTCATCTAAATTGTATTGAGATTGTTCTTGCTCCTCTGCATCCCACTCAGCCATAGTCTTACCACCTAAGACCATGTTGTTATAATAATCATTACTTAAATTATTTGTCATTAACTAATTCCTTTTAAATATTGTTGCGGACTTAGTAAGTTTAAATCTTTAGTCCAAAATTCAATATGTAAACAACCACCAGCATCAGCTCTGCCTGTGTTACCAATAGTTCCAATTGCAGTACCCTTTTTAAAGGCTGTACCGGCTTTATAACCAAGTTTATTATTCAAGTGTTGTAAAACAATGTATCTACCATAATTATCTTGTAATACAGCATAATTACCCATTGATTGCTCATAATTAGAACATACGAGTTTTAAATCTGATGGGGCTAAAACTGAACGACCAACAGCAACACCATTAACATCTGTACCAACGTGGTAATATCCATTTCTTTGAGTACCAACCAAGCCCTTAGCATTAGCTGAGATATTCTTATCAGTACCACCATAACGAGTTGCAACCATACCTAAACTTCTTAAAGCATTTGTTGATTCTTGTAAATTAGCTGTACCATATTTGTTATGATAGGCTCTTGAAGCAGCTGCTCTATAAGCTCCATTATAGATTTTCTGCCATTGGTTTTTACTAGATACATTTTTAGCTCTTAATTGTTGAACTCTTTTACTATATTTTTGTAACGCTTGATAACCTTGTTGTGGAGTTAATTCACCACTATCAACCTTTAGTTTTAAATCAGTAATAGCATTTGTTATATCTGTCATTTCTTCCTTTGAAAAATCCCTATGAAAAGCCCCTTTTGAATTAATAACAGTATTATTTAAGTCTGAAATTAATAACTTAAATTGACTTGAACCTTCATTGTTTGATTTGTTCAAAGCTGAAGTTAAACCAAAACAATCTGCATAATTTAACTTTCCAGCATTAATAGCTTGTTGCATATCATCTTGTGTCAATTCACCTGTATAAGCTTTTAAGCCTAATGCTTGTAATGTATTAGGGTCTGACCTTGTAATATTAAAATTATTCCAATTCTCAGCTGTACTTAAACAACTGTTCATAAATCCTAAACCACTTTGACCTAAACCATAATTCTTACTAATTTCAGTTGCTAATGCTTTTGCTGTGTTATAAGATTTATCTGATTGGCTAAACCTTTTATAAAATTCTGTTTGTGCATCAAAAGCTTTAATGTTTTCTGTTAGTTGTTTATTTGATAACTCTAAAGCTCTATCTTCATAATCAGCTCTTTGAGCGGTTCTTACAATTTGTCTCATTTTAACTTCATAATCGGGAATTAACTCTGCAATATCTGTACCATTAACTTTTAAACCTTTTAGTGAAGTTAATAATTCAGCTGAAGAAATCCCTGTTGGATTTGAAGCAATATAATTTTGAATACCAGCTAACAGATTAACAGCTTGCTGTTCTTTTGGAATACCACATTCAGTAGTCATTCTATCTGAATATGTATTTAAAACATTCTTTAATGCTTCGGGTTTATTTCCACCTTGTGTCATTGCAATTTCTAAATCAGTTGTTAAACTGTGTTGATAGCTATTATTTGTTAATTTGTATTGATAAGCTTGGTGTTTAACTTGATAATTATCATCAACAGCTTTCATCTTAGTATCAAAATCAAGCAAAGCTCTACTATAATTAACAGGTTTAACACCACTTTTCTGCAAGGCTTCCATTGTTCTTTGTTTTGCATCTTGAAGATATTTACTAGCATCTTCAGGAGAAAGTTTTTCAAAGTCAGGTTTACCTTGAGCTTCTAATAAAGTTGCTTTACAGATATTCTCTGACTTTAGTCTTTCATGGGCATCTTTATTATATGGGTTAAACATAGCCATACCTTTGATTTTACTAGAGACCTCATTCCAACTATCTTTGTTTTCAACAGCTTCTAACTGTGCTTTAGCAACATTTTGGTCTGCCATTCTCTCTAAAACAGGGTCTATGTCAACCATGCCTTTACCTAATTTAGCTAAACCATCAGCTAAAGCCTTAGTCTTTTCAGCTCTTGATGTATCAAATTTATATCTTATTTCCTGATTTACAGGAGCAGCAGTAGGTTGTAAATTCAATCCTTGCTGAACATCAGGAGTAACTCTGTTATTATTATCTCTGTACATTATCTATCCTTACTTCTTACTCATTGATTCTCGCCATTTCATATCACTATAAGAAGATAACAAACCACCAAAGCCTGATAAAACACTACCAACACCATTTGATGTGTAAGTAGTTTGGTTATAAATAGAACTCAAAGCGGAAGCTCTATAACCCACCATTTCTTGATAGCTTTGTAATTCTTTAAAATGTAAATTCTTACTTGCAATATAATTATTAACAGCAGTTGCTCTGTCATAACCTTGAAATAAATTATCAAGAGTAGAGCCTTCAACACCATTAGCAGCAGCTGAAGCCTGAGCAGTTGCTCTTGCTTTCATATTCTCTATTGCTAATTGTTGTTTTTGTAATGCTGTTGCTTGTTGTTCTTGATTCACTCTTGTATGAACAGCATTTAATTGTTGTATATAATTTGTTAGTGTTGATTGTGTTTGTAAAGCTCTATATTGAGCGTTATCATTAGCAGCTTGTCTGTCAGAAGCAATACTACCAATAGCACCAAGAGCTTGCAAACCTAAACCAGCAGCTGCAATCCAACCCATTATTAATTCTCCTTAACTTTAAAAAACTGTATAAATCTTTGTCTATTTACATATTGAGAAGCTGCAAAACTAAATCCCATAGCTTGAAGCCATCTAATATGTAGCTTTTGTCTTGAATCAATCCAACCACCAATTAAATCATAAGTGGTTAAAAATTCTTTTATATATTTCTTACCTAGAACTAACCAATCTCTAGGTATTGTTTTCATTTTGTCTGAACCTAAAAACCATATACTTGCAAAGCCTTTAGGTTGATTATAGTTAGAGATTCCAAACATACCAGCTATTTCATTATTAACTCTAACTGTATAACATTTATTTGAATAAATGAATCCATTTAATAATGCTTGTTCAGCTGTATGTCCTAGTGCCTTAATTTCTCTAACATCTTCTCTCCTTAGAAGTGGTATTAATTCATACACATCTTCTAAGAGAGAATCTGTTACTTTTACTTTACTTTCCACGAATTATAAATTCTCCTAGCCATTCTAATGATAAGAAGCAACTAGGTAAATAACTGTCATTTATGATTTCAATATCAATTTCATTATTTCTTGATATAACAGGAATCAAGAATGTTGAACTGTATGGTGTAATTTTATTCATTATTGCTGAAATTGTTCCATCAATAATACCTGTAAATTCTAATGTAGAAGATATTGCAGTTGAATATGTTGGAATTAAGTTTACTCTAAAATAGCTTGAATCTGCATAAGATAAATTAATATCTTTCAACATTAAAATACCCTCAACAACTTTCATAGCTCCTGTCTGTGTTGCTTGTCTTTTATAAATACTACTTAATTTCCATTTAGATTCATAAGGATTTCCCACATAAACATAATCATAATTATTTAATAATGTTATTGTTTTATCTTCTAAACTAAATTTACAAGGAAAACCATTAGGATTAATAACTTGAATATCATTAACAGGAACATAATCCAAACTTACAGTTCTATCTGTTACTGTTAGTTTTTGTTTTCTATCTAAATAAACAATGAAATCTAAATTATCATCACCTTGTAATGAATTAATATTAATCTTTTCTAAATAAACACCATCAGAATATTGTAA
>ERZ1035037.356-NODE-356-length-14517-cov-29.750519_pt1 | contig 14517 bp, 6 predicted proteins | sample MGYA00520618_ERZ1035037 | MGnify/ENA primary metagenome ERZ1035037 (study PRJEB33766, sample SAMN09781741) | gut metagenome | biome: gut microbiome | host: Homo sapiens | place: Madagascar | study: EMG produced TPA metagenomics assembly of the PRJNA485056 data set...
CCTTTAGTTGAATCATAATTTGTAAAGTCGTAATTAGTATAATCTCCTTCTACTAAATAAACTGATATATTTTGTGGTAAAGTTTCAGTGGTATATAGTGAAAGCCACACATTTTTAGTGCTATCTAATTCCACATCTTTAGTGATGATAATCGCAACTTTTGAAGATTTTGGCGGTACTTTGATTCGAGTAAAAATAAAAGTACCTCCTGTATCATTAATATATACTTCAATATCCTCATCACCATCATTTTTTATAAATGTTGTATATTTTGTATTTCTTTTTAATTTAGAGACATTTACTGTACTTAAAGTAGCGTACTGTTTATTTATTTTTCCATTATTTGCTACATTTGATGCTAGATTCTCAGGTACTAACTTATCCTCAAATGAAGATTTCATACCAGTAAAGTAATTAGGTATAGGTTTATTAGTATAATCTCCTTCTAAAACTAGAATACTTTGTTTGAAATAATCTAAATCATTAGCAGTCCACCCATCCTCAGTAAGATTTCCTTGTATCATTCTAAATTTACTTTCATTATCTATCACCATAACTCGTATTGAGTTAGCGGATACCGTAGTTTGTGATTTATAATTTCCATCTAATTTAGATAATTGGAATCTTATTGGTTTATTAGCCTTATTTATTATTGTAATCGTTTTACCTGTAATACTATATTTCAACCCTCCAAGCTGTAACCATTGATTACTTGATGGAAAAGAAAAAGAAGTAGTATCAACTAAGTTAACCAAAGTATTACCATTTAACACAGGTCTACATTTACCATCATATTCACCTTGTAATGCTATATGATTACCTGTAGTTACTTCATAACTTTTAGTAATTGCCACTGGTTCTTCTTGGTCACATACATTTACCATAGTATTACCTTCTAATGATACATCTACTTTACCTCCATCTACTCCCTCTGTAGTAGTAACAGTGCTATAACCACTAGTATCTATATTGCCATTAAGTATTAATTCTTTGTCTGTATCTTTATTGCAGTTGACTAAAGTGTTACCTTTTAATTCATCTATTGTAGCAAACCCTTGTTTACTGTTTTGTAGGAAAACACTATTTCCTACTTCATTCTCTATTGTAATACGTTCACTATGGGACTCTGCAAATAAACATTTTAAGTCCAAGTCTTGCTTTTTATTCTTAGCTTCAACGTCATTAAGTCTACTATCTTGTTGGTCATTTTTAATCTCTATGGCATCTAGTCTATTATTTTGCTCAACATCAACGGCCTCTATCGCAGTCATTCTTTCCTCGTGTGCTGCATCTTTATCATTTAGTTCTAAAATAGCAGTTATAAAAGATTGGTTATTATAGTCTAAGGCTTCAAGTCTTTTATTTTGTTCCTTATCACTCTCAACTACAGTATTAATAGTTTTATTTTGAGCTGCTACTGCATCACTAATAACTTTGTTTTGTGCTTGGTTATTAGCTGCTATTGTATCATTTTGGTCTTGTACTGCTGCATCAAGTTTATCATTTAATGCCTTAGTACTTGCTTGTATATTTTTATTTTGTAAGTCTATAGCCTTATCAATTTTAGTATCTTGTTGTGTTATTTTGTCATCTATTTGCTTATCTTTTTCAGTTTTATATTTGTCTATAGTATTCTTCATACTTTCAATATTAGTATTAATTTGTGTATCCTTTTGTGTTTTATAGTTATCTAATTCTTTATTTTTCTCAGTTTGATAGTCAGTAATATTAGTTCTCATTTGTTGTACTGCATTGTCTACTTCTTGTACTTTACCGTCAAAACTGTCTATTTTTTCCTGCATAGTATCTATGTCAGTTGTTACTGTTTGTCTTAAGTCTGTGTAATCTTTAACACGAGCTTTTTCAGCTGCTACTCTGGCAACTTCGTTTGCTCTACGTTCTTCCTCGTATTTATCTATGTCTTGTAATTTATTTAATAAGTTTATAATTATTGGATATTCTGGGGTTTCAGTAACCACGTCTAAATCATTATAAATAGATTTTTTAACCCTGTAACTAAATTTAGCTGACTGCACAACATGGTCAGTTTTATCAATAGTTAGTAGTTCACATTTATATCGTCCTATATTTTTAGTAAGTTCTTGATCTAACTCTATTTGGAAAAGAGCCTTCTCCTTATTGAATACTTGTATGTTTTCTACATCTTGTATCTCATTAGTTGGTTTTACCACATGAAGAACAAGTTTATATTGGTCTGCATCGGGTAAATTTACAACTTTACCTCCCTCTGTAGTTACTAAGTTTACAAATAAGTTTGCAGTATATTTATCATAAATATAATAATTTAATTCTGGAACTGTAACCTTTGATGTTTTGGGGTTTAATACTATTAAATAATCCCTATTAATATTACTCATTTTATTACACCTCTCCTTCACTCTAATATAATAGAGTAGTTATTTAATAATTATTCATGTTTCCATCCGTCTAAGCCTTTTGTTGAGTTATCATTCCATATTCCTAAGAATGCAGTTATTACTGCGATTACAGATACTGGATTATTTACAATATTCAACAATGCTTGCCCAAATAATGTCCAGCTTGTAAGTTGATTAAAATCCACTCCACTAGCACTGAATATAAGTGCTACTACGGATAGATAGAAATATGGATTTCTAAGTTTTGGATGATCAAATAAAAATTGTTTCATATTAACACCTCCTAAAATAAAATAGTAGTTAGTACAGTTAGAACAACACTGAACATAGCAAGACCTAAAGAAGTCCATAATCCTTTGTTTGTTTTGTCTTTTTCTACCAATGTGTTGCGTACATATTCTTCTAGTTTACTGTTTCTATTCTCTAAGCCTTTTATAACTCGTTCCTGTTCTCTAGTTTGTGCCTCAATTAAGTCCATTCTACTTGCTAATCTTTGCTCGTTGATGCTATCTAATTTTGCATTAATTGTTGCTACATCCTCAATTAACTTTAGTAATAATTCTTGCACTTTTTCATCACTCATGTTCTCACCCACTTTATTTAGGTGGTTGTTTCAATTCAGCTAATTCCTTTTTCAATTGTTCCACCTGTTGTTTATATATCTCACATTGTGCTACAGCTAGAACTCTTTTTTCATTTGCATCTGCTAATTCTTCTCTGTATAATTTTGCAATTAAATTTAGAGCATCCATCTATGCCACCTCCTTGTGTAATTCATTACTTATATTAGTTAGAGGAGGTATAGATTAAACTACCTCCTCCTAATTTACTACTCAGTATATGTAACCTTCATTGATACACTACCACTACATACTGCATAACTACTAGAATTGTAAGCTGATTGAATACCAAATCCTTTTATAGAACCATTTGATAGTGCATTAAGTATAGTACTATTAGTTATAGTTAATTTACCACTAGCTCCTGTAGCTATACTAACACTACCACAACTAGAACCATATGCAGGTTTTCCACTAGGTCTACTTGCATAGTTATGAGTTTTAACTACAATTGGAACTGCTGCATATGATCCACCGGATATTCTCTTAATAGTAAGTTCAATCTTACTGATAGTTTTACCCTTAAATTGATTAAACTGCGTACCGAAGAACCAGCATCCATTACAGTCACCGTATCCATAATCACCTTGTCTTGCAGTATTATCTTTCTTCCAATTGTTATATACACTACTTCTATAAGTATCACCACTAATAGATTTTATTGTTACTACCTTTTTAGTTGATGTAGTAGGAGCTTTGCCAGGGTCTGTAGTTTGATTACCTCCTTCGTATGTAGCTTTAGCATGTGCTATTATTTGTGCTGGAAGTGTTTCAGCAATATTTGCAGTAGTACCTCCGCAGTGTGCTGCATTTGCTATTGTTATTACTGCACCACTTGTAGCTTGGTACGCATATTGTTTACATACACCACTTGAACTCGCATCATGTATTCTTCCTCCACCACTTCCTCTAAATCCTACGTCACAATTGACGAATTGTACATCCTTATAGTATCCAGTAGAATATGAGTCACCTATAATACCAACGGTTGCAGAGGCTCCATCAGTAGCTTTATTATCACTACCATATATTTTTATGCTGTACGCATTAGTCGGTGAACTTTCCTGTCCAACTAAACTACCAGTTCTACCAGCAACTGCGCAACCTGTACTTGGATGAATTATACCAGTTCCTTCTGTCTCATGTCCCATCCATCCTCCATATGCACGGACTTTAGTAGAGCTCATATAATTTCTTACATAGCCATATACAGTATGACTATCAAAATATAGATTTATTACACCACTAGTGAAAAATTTAAAATCTATATTTTCGTATATATCTTCTTGTATCCATATATCTACTACTTTTCCATTTAAGAACTTAGGTAAGGCATCTATTGCTCCACTCACTGTTGCAAAGGTTACACCGTCATATAATTCATTATCATCACTACCACTACTACTAATAGATATTTGAATATCATCGTCTAAGGTACTTGGATATTGTGCACTGTTTATTTTATTTGCGGTTATAGTGTCGGCAGTAAGTTCTCCTTCAACTGAGAAACTGTCCCCTATAACTTCGGAACCTTGTATTTGTGCACCGACAATATTTCCTTCACTATCAACACTAAATGTATTACTTTGATTTCTAAAAGTACTACCTATAATAGTTGCACCTGTGATAGTTTTACCATCAATAGCGCCATTAACTAGCATATCTCCATCTACTTTTACTTGTTTTGTTATAACTGCTAACATCTCATCTGTTAAGGTCATTGAACTTGAACTGTTACCTCTAACCATCCAAGAAAATCTATCAGATAATTGTTGATACTGTGTTTCATGGGCTTTAATTACAGAACTTTTAGTTATTGCTGCTACCGGTATAGTTTTATTTACAGTTGTTTTTCCTTCTATATTAACAGTGACGTGTATTTCTCCCGCATTACCTGTTACTGTAAGGAGAGTGATTGTTTTATAATCACTCTCTAATTTTGCAGTACAGTTAGTGGTATCAGTTATAGTTACTTTATATTGTCCCACAGTCGGTGTTGTGTTAACTGCCACTAGAGGAGTAGTTCCATTGTATATATTAATTTGTGTATTTTTATTTGTTTCTTCTACCACTACCTTATTTACTGTTGTGGTGAATGTATTACTGTATATAGTAGCAGTAGTACTTGTAGAAGCTCTATTAACTTTAGATGTAAACGAATTACTATATATTTCACTCATAAACAATCCCTCCTAACTTACATTAATAGTTATGCTTGCTGATTGACCATTTAATGTTGTTGCAGTTATAATACAGCTTCCAGCAACTCCCTTAGAGTCTACTCTACCACCACATACTGTTGCGATACTTTCGTTACTTGATTTCCATGTGATTACTTTATTAGTCCAGCTTTCGTTAAATTTAGGTATTAAGCCAAGCTTAGACCATTTACCCATGCTTCTAGCACTTGTATCTTCGAACCAGATACGGTTTGTAGTGTCTCCACCGTCAGGAGCATCCTCTGGAGCGTAAACTCTTACCCAGTCAACATACATTGTATACTCAGTCATATTACTAGGTACGCTTCCTCCCGCTGCACCTAATGCATGGTTAAGTAGAATATAGTGTGGTTGGTGGAACATAAACCATTTACTGTCATCACTTATATCAGAATGTCCTATAAGCTTATCATCCACGTAGTAATCTAGCTTATTGCGAGTCCATTCCATTGCGTAGATGTGATAATCATCGAAACTTCCTATATTTCCTGAGTCCACTCTACCTAAATCTTTGGCATCCCAGTTGTCCCATACTAGGTCTGTTCTGTATAATGCCCCTGCTGTAGTCCAAGCATAGCCTTGTTTGTGTTCCATAATATCTATCTCACCACAGTATGGCCATGTAATACCATTGCCTTCTTCGTAGTTGGCACCTAGAGTCCAGAATGCTGGGAATGAACCAACTGTTTGTGGTATCTTAATCTTAGCTTCAAATCTACCGTACATATATTCTTGCTTATCATTAGTATGGATGCACCCACTTGACCATTCCTTACCGTTAGAGCTTTCCTTCTTAGCCTTGATAACTAGTTTACCATCTTCTATCCATACGTTATTTGTACCTGCCACGTAGTTTTGTACTTCGTTCGGTCTGCTATAATTATTTTCGTAATCCCAGTTGTCAGTATTTAGAGTTGTGCCAGTAAAGTCATCTTCCCATAATAAAGCTCTGCCTGGTCTATAAGCATCACTTGAACCACTATCGCCACCACTACTAGATGAGCCACATAATTCCTTCAATTGAGCTACTGTGAAAGCTTCGTTCCATATTTTACAAGCGTGTATTGTACCTTTCCAGAACTTACTCTTATTAGTTTGTTTGTCTTGATAAGCTCCTAGTATCAATGAGTAGTCATTCATGTCATATGTGTTCCTATTAACTGCAACAGCTGAGCCATTTATTACTATTTGGCTAACTACACCTTTAGAGATTGCTATAGCAAGCTTATTACGTTGTCCTTTTACCATTGTCCAGCTATCCTCATATGTGTAATTAGTAGTAGTGTTTTGACTGTTTCCTACTAGATAATAATGACCATCTTCATGATTAAGATATAATTTCAATCCATCATATGCACCCTCTTCGTATACGCAGTGCATTACATTTGCAAGGTCATCGTTTTGAGTAGCTCCTCCGTCATCAAAATCAATAAATATAGTATAGTCACTCGCAGTTTTAAATGGTTTTACCATTGTATCTATATATTTAGAAGTTCCGTCAAAAGTCTTTTCTGAACCTAAATCGTATAGTAGTGTAGGTTCAGGAGTAGCAGTACTTGTAAGAGTAACATTAAATACATTACTTGTCTTAGTTGTACCTTTTTCAGTTGTAACTCTTATAGCCATCTGATAAGTTCCAGCACTAGCTTTATTATCGTGTTTAAATTTATAAGTTGTTCCATTAGCAGTTACATCTTCTGTTTTATCATAGAATGTATTTCCTCCGTCCCATGATACTTCATGTTTTACTACTGCTATATTAGTACTATATTCAATGTAGAATTCTGTGTTAGCAGTTTGTGTTATGTTTCCTATATCACTTATAGTTAATGTTTCAGTAGTACTTGTTCCTGCTATGTATTGTATATTACTACAGAATGGGGATGAAGCAGAAGATTGGCCACACCATCCACTCATATTTCCAGTCAATGTAACTAATTTACTACCGTCTTGTCTATATATAGTTTGTGTATTACCATTTATTTCAATAGTTAACGTTTCCCCTGGATTAATTGTATTTATTTCTAATTTATCAATTTGAGTAGCTCCTGTACCCGGAATAGTCATTTTGAATCTTTTACCATTTTCACCGCCGCTTGTATTTCCTAAAGCTATCATATTATAAGTGCCATCACCATTATCATTGTATATATACCAACATAATGCCCCATAATCAGCTACGCTATCTCTAACAGTGAATTTAAGTTTTGTTACTGTCTTATCTAGTTTTACCATACCCCATTGACCAAGTGTGGAAGCTACTAAATTACCACTCGAATCAACTTGAACTCCTTCACATTTGCCCACTGTTGAGAAGTTTCCTGATTCGGCTACGGTGTATGTTTCAGAAGGTGCTGGAGGCGTTACAGAACCTGAAGTTATTTTACATTTAGATAATTTAGAGGCTAATAATTTATGCCCATCCTGTGTAGGGTGTAATCCGTCACTAGAAATTAAATCAGGTTGTAATTCACTATCCGCATGTAAATCTATATATTCAATGTTATTAGCCTTACACACTGCTATAATAGCATCCCTATATTGTTGTAATGTATTACCTAAACTATTAGTACCGTTACTATTTGTACTGAACACCCCGGCTCTCATATTAAGTGGAATAATAAATAGTTTTTTAGCATTTGTATATTTATTATTTAAAGCAGCTACGAAGCTATTTAATGCTCCATAGAAATTACTTGTATCAGTACTACTTATGTCTCCTATAGTGCAACTTTGTATATAATCGTTAACTCCACCAAATATAGTAATAACATTTGGTTCGTTGCTCGGCAATTTCCCAAGAAGTGTTGCGAAAGTACTATACCCAGTAGTTTTGTTAGTGAAATGTGATCCATCTTTACCTACATTATTAATTGTTAAATTAGAAAATTTATTTCCTAAAACAGTCATATATTTAGTTTGTGGTGATAAATTAGTATCACTAATACTATCACCTATTACATACCATGTAGATGCACTTGATAATAATGCTCCAAATGTTCCACTCTCTGTAGATATTTCACTATCGCCACTACCGCCACCACTCTCAGTATACACACATTTTAATTTACAGTTACTGTATGTTCCATTACTCCAGCTACTAACATTAAACACGGCTTGAGAATTAGTAAATGAAGTAGCACTTATATAATTACTACCTCCATCTTTACTAATTAAGATGTCTGTAATATTAGTAGCATCGGTTGTAAAATTCACTGTTAATGTATCTCCAGTTGTACTGGGGTTACTTGAAACTGTTATACTTGCCATTTTATTACCTCCTTAATCACAAGTGGTTACTAAACACTCTTTACTTAATATTATAGTATAACCATCTAAATTTTGAATTGACTCTTTTATTTGATTTAATCCATCTTTTGTTGCATATGTATCACTAACTGTCATCTTGAATCCATCTAAGGATTGTTCTAATTTTGACTGTTTACTAGTTACATCTTTTACATTAGTTTCTAATTTTCCAATTGTAGTTGTATGTTTATCCACAGTGTCTTTAGTGGAATTATATTCGTCTTTTAGTTGAGTAACAGTCCCGTCTGTTTTGGTGATAGTTGTGTTACTTATTAAGCTACTAATTTGCCCTTGTGCTATACCTATGTTAGTTGTATTTGTAGTTACTTGTTCAATAACACTACTTAAATCTCCGTCTACAGTAATATTCTTGATTGTATCAACTGTCTTTTTAAGTTGGTTGAATGATACGTCCAATGTTTGCTCAGTATCATCAAATTTTATATGACTTGCTTTTATTGTACTTGTATTATTATTTATACTACTAATAACACTACTTATATCAAGTTTACTACCACTTATATTAGCATTGTCGGCTACTTTACTATCAACTATTAATCCATCTTTAATAGCATCACTTGATTGAATACCATTTTGATTAATAAGTTGTCCTTTTCCGTCGGCCCCGTATAGTACGAATGTAAAATCACCTTTGGCATCTTTTCCTATTTGAATACGTACATTTCCAGCTTTATCTTTGAATTGTTGTAGATTACCTTGTAACAACATAGATCCGTCTTCACTTTGAATATTTACATTATTAGTATTAATAGTTCCTGTATTGATTTTGTTTGCACTAACAGTATCTATCATGGCATCTTTTATTAAGGCATCTGCAATAGTAACTTTTGCAGATGTCAATACTAAGGATTGGATATTATCCATAGTTAAGTTACCACCAACTAAAGTTTGTATTTCTGCTACGGTAGCTTTTAAGTTTGTTATAGTAGCATTAATAGCGTCTAAATCACCGACTTTTAAGTTATCTATTTTGGCATTTACTGCCGTGAAGTTTTTAGTAGTAAGGTCTTTAAACTCACCATAGTCAGCTTTTATCTTTTGTGCCTCTAATTCTACTACTTTTAATTTAGGTACGCTTTCTCCGTCTAATAATAAATTACCATCGTCATCTATATATAGCCATGGAGCCTTTCCATCTTTTGTAAGTGTTTCTAGTAGTTCTTGTAGGTTTTGTGGAATTTTAGTATCTGGATCAGTTTGTAATGATTTAGCATCTGGATTACCACACAAATCAGTTATAGTTTGTTTTGCAGTTTCCAAATCATTAGAGGCATCTTGAAGTTCAGCACTCATTTCCTCTGTCATTTCTTCTGTACTCAATGCTTGAGTTAATACTGCAACAATTCTATCCATTGCTTCGTTATAACTCTCACCAGCTTGTTGTATATCACCTATACTAGCATCTTCTGATTGTTCATCTTCTATACTTTCAATCTGTACGTCAATTCTATCCTGGTCATCTTCTACAGTGTCATCTACTGCATAATACGTATCGTCTTCTGTAGTATCATCGGAAGCAGCAACAGTAGCTACTTCCGCTGGTTGTGCAAATTCTTCCATGTCCTCATCCTCTGTCGGCCATATAATCAATTCACCGTCATCGTCGTATACGGGTCTCTCAACGTGTTCTAATCCATCATCAAGCATCTCAATCCCTCCTATCCAATCATAAATCTACCGACAAATAATATATTTTTATTTGATAAACTTTTTACTTTTACTTTTCTAAATACTCCATTACTTAAACCATTAGTGCATTCAAGTGCTACATAATCTCCATCTTTGTCTTTTTCTACTACTATAGCAGTATGTGATATAGCCATGAATTCACCATTATTCTTACTGTCTGCATCCATGAAGATTATGTCACCGATAGCTAAGTTTTTAAATGTTTCTAAGTCTGCAACATCTACTACCCAGTTCTTTTGTACAAAATATTTTCCTATGTTAGCTTCATTTCTAGTACTAGGTATTGCCCAGCTTACATTATTATTTCTATTATTGTCAGTTTTCTTTTCATTACCATATGGAGATTTTTCATAAGTCCAACCTGTTAATACATAATTAAGGAAACAACTATCGTCTATTTGGTACTTATTATTCACTTTCCATTTACTGATATTCTCAGCCGGATTTTTAAAATCACATGGAGTAGTTGCATTGTATGTGAACTTACTATTATTATTATAGTAACTATTGGCGATTTTAACTAAGTCACCTGAATATTTGAAAAGTGGTTGAGCATAATTAGTACCCTTTTTCTTAGCTCCAACACTTCCAAGATACGGCTTATCGCTAATAGTAGTATCTGGATTATAATAAACTGATACAATATAAGTAGTATTTGCCTTTGGTATTAATACTCCATTCTTACAATCAACACCTTCTAGGAACACTGTGTCAGGTTGTATTAACTTGAATCCTTTTGCAGCAGTAAATACAATACGTGCATAATAACTATCATTATAATTTGTAGATGAAGTTGCAGGAACTCTAAATTGTAATTTCTTCAATGGTTTATTGTAAGTATACACTCTTTGGCTATCTAACATTTTATTACTAGTTAGACTATCACTTTCCCATTCAGCTCCATCACCGAAATATAATATCTTTTTCTTATATTCTTTGTAGTAAGTCTGAGTAGATGCTTTATCTTTCATTCTATATCCATCATCAGTTAAACTACTAAGCCAGAAATGTTTATCAGTTGTATCACACATATCTTTTGGTTTTCTTAAGAATATGACGTATCTTGTTTGGTTACAGTAATCTAACATCATATTATTAAGTGAATCTATTGCCTCATTCATTTGTTCATAATTGCCGGATTGTGAACTTCTTAAACGAGGTTCTTCACATACAAATATAGGCTTTTTAGGGTATTTCTTTAGTAATGCTTTTATTAAAGATTTGTAATCTTCAACAACATTATCTACATTGTCACCAAGTGCTGGAACCCCAAAGGCTAACATTACATGACTGACAGTCTTAGGATAAGGTGTCTTATCAGTAACTCCATTAACAGTGATATTAGTAATAAGTTTTCCACCCTCTACAAAGTCCTTAGGTGCAGCACTATTAAGTCCTTTAAATGTAACTTCATAAGTTGAACCATCAGGGTCGTCTACTATGTCTTTTGGAGGTGTTGGTTTTGAAGGTGATTGGTCTTTTAATTTTGCCTCCTTGTCAGCTCTTGCTAGATCCCATGGTCTTAATATTATACCATGTGTATACCAATGAGTCATGCTACCTCTTGAACTATATGTTATACTCATATCTTCATATCTTATAGCTCTAGGCCATTTATAAGGAGCACTAGCGTGAGCTATCATACGTTTACCATTTACTGTACCACAATATACAACTACGTGGTGAGTACCGCCAGAGGCATATTTAGAAGAACCTCCAGACTTTGATGCCCATGCAACAGTTACATTTGAAGGTACAGTGGCATTACTTAACATTATTAAGTCACCAGGTAATAATTCCTTTATAGTAGTACTTGTTAATTTTTTAAGTGTGTATCCACTATATTTTGTAGCACTTTTTACTAAAGTACCATATGAACAGTTAGCTCCACCATATTTTGCAGTTACACTTCTAAGTCCTGCATATAGATATGCACAACTACTAAGAGAAGAACACACATAACAGTAAGGGTTTTTAATACCATTTATAGTACCACTAACTCTATGTCTTTTACTGTCATCATATATACAAGACCCAGCATAGTAAGTAGCTTTCTTATATTTTTGATGTAGCTCACATATTTCTCTAGCCTTATTGACTATTTTCTTTCTAACATTTTCTGCTACACCTTTTGTATTTGTAGTATTACCGTCTATTTTCCAAGTAGGTGCGTGTTTTACATTTGTTGCTCTAGTCATTGAAGATTCAGTTGATACAGCAGTAGCTTCTGCACTTTTGTTTGATGTGCCTGGTTTTATTGCTCCATAACCTTTTTTCTTACCTTTTTCATCTAATACATATGGCAACTGTCCGTCAATTATTTTATAGTATTGTAATGTACATTCTATATATTGTGAGGATCCTTGATGCCATGTTGCCTTATATTTTTTTCTATATGAATTCCATGGACATTGTAAAGTATCAAGTACTTCCCAGTATTTCTTTCTTGCCTTTGCACTTTGATGAGTATAAGTACGTCTATTTGTTATTACTGGTATGCCATAGTGATCACCTATGTAGCTAAATACACACCAATATAAACCTCCTATACCAAAGTTGTATCCAACTAGTGCTGCAAATATATTCCAGTGAGCATCTTTTAGTCTTTTTCTAAGTTCATTACAACCGAACATTATTTGGTTACATATTGCTTTATCTACTTTTATTCCGTTTATTATTTTAGTGCCACAAGAACCAGGTTTCATATTTGAATATGTTGGTGTAAAGTACTCAGTTTTACCGTCTAAATACACAATCTTTTCTTTTTTATTAAAGTATGCACCTCTTTCACATTGCATAAGACCATATCCACCTGTTGGATCTTTTGTAGCATCATATGGATTTGCAGTAGACTCTACATATATAATAGCATAGACTAGTTGAGGATCTAGTCCAAATTTCTTACTATAATATTCAACTGGAGCATAGATTTTCCAATGATTGGATTTACTACGCAAATTTTTAATAGTACTATCACTATCACTTAATTTTCCTAATGTGAATTTAGCATAATATTTCACTGCAGCCTTATATTGTTTTGCAGTTTTACTACTATCCTCTTTCTTAGGTGGTTGAGGTTGTGTAGTAGGTGTTTTGTCTTTTATTTCTCCGCATTTATATTTTATACAATCGTGTATCCTACTATCTCCTATCCATAATCCATTGTCTATTTTCTTTATATTTATTGCTCTATAATCTTCTGTGTCCTCACTTATTTTATCTGTGTCATCTCCAGGTTTTATAGGGTCTGGCACTACTTTGTCTGTATATTTTTTTATAAGTTTATCTATTGTTTTCTTATCCACTCCTAGTTGGTTTAGATAGTTTCTAATACTTATTAAGTCAGTAGCAGTTAATTTCCCATGTTTCTTTATTATATCAACAACATCATTTACTATGTCGTCCTTATTTAGAGACTTCATTTTACTACGTATTTGTTTATAATTTCCTAAAGTTACGCTGTTTTTACTTCGGTCAGTAAAGCTAACTTTGAATTCTGTAATACGTGCTTCTAGTTGAACTGGAGGATTAAATTTATTACTTACTACGTAGTTAGTATCACCAACATCAATTTCTTCATAATCACGTTCTGTCATATATACAGGAATTTCATAACTGAATTTAGTTTTATTTAGTTCTTTTAGTTTGGTATACCCTTCATATATTAATGTATATATGTCTTCGGCATCACTTTTATATTTCATTAATACATATTTACCACCATTATTTAACATTTCATGGGCTTTTTCATCAAATATATAATTTTGTCCAAGTGGCTTATCTGTTGGGTCACCTTGTTCTTTTTCCCATTTTACATCGCTAATAGTAATGCCGTTTTTTCCTACAGGTATAATACCACTACAAAAGTTTGTAATATCTCCAGTACGTTTCATGCCATAACTATTCCTGTCACTCTCAAACCTTTTATATCTTTTAGTGCCACGCTCTCCGTTGGCAAAACAGTCTACATAGAAGTTAAACTTACCACGTTTTATATCCTCTGGAACTGTTCTAAATTGCCACTCGCATTCGTATAGTATTGAAGTAGCATTTTGTATAACTGAATATACACTAGTAACCTCTGTAGTCTCTACTCTAAATGCTTCTTCATCTAATGAAGGACTTACATATCCTACTTTATAATTAGTATCCATTAATATAGTTTCTAATAGTTTTGTTGCATTCCCGTCCGCCACAAATTTGTTCACATAACTATTATATAATTCAATACCAATGAACTCAGCATAAACTGTTATAGTT
>ERZ1035037.357-NODE-357-length-14499-cov-19.868250_pt1 | contig 14499 bp, 28 predicted proteins | sample MGYA00520618_ERZ1035037 | MGnify/ENA primary metagenome ERZ1035037 (study PRJEB33766, sample SAMN09781741) | gut metagenome | biome: gut microbiome | host: Homo sapiens | place: Madagascar | study: EMG produced TPA metagenomics assembly of the PRJNA485056 data...
CCAACTACACAGCAAACCACTTGTATAAACTCTATCCTCCCCGCCCAGTAAATCAACCACGGCGAAATAATTGGTTCATTCATTTACACTTTCTCCTCATCCTTCTCTCTATCCTTCTCTCTGCAATGAGTTTATCAATCTCATGCTGCAATTCATTGTCGATTTCTGCACGAATAACAGCCATAGCCTTGTACAGATAATCCGTATCGCCGGAGCAAAGCCATTCTTCCAGCTCTGCATTAACAGCCTTGATAATCTTTTCTTGCTCTTTCAGTTCATCGACAGCCTCGTTTGTGCTGATGCACGCCATTTTCTCGTTAGGGATATTTGACCCACTTGACATTTTGGCGTGGTCAATAAAAGGAATAGCCTTAAACACACCATTCTTATAAAATGAGGCAGTCAAGATGCCAATGCCCAGCATATTCGCTAATTGTTCTTCTTGCGTCATTTCCTTTCTTTTCCTGGGTTCTTTGATAACCTCACCGATTTGTTTAGCATCCATTTTTCCAACCTCCTTGTTTATCTTTTTACTTCACGGATGGTAATCTTTGCTTCTATAAGTCCAAACTTGCTATCTTCTTGATAAGTGTAAGTTTCTGCCTGTTCATCAGCTCTCATAGGACGATAAAGCACCCACATATTGTCATTTTTCCATGTAACAAGTTGCAACTTCTGATTGTCTGGCAAGATAATCGTTGCGCTACCACCTACTTTTTTAGCAATAACGCTACCGGTGCTTTTGATATTATTATTCGCGCTGGCAGTTTCAACGGCGGCTCTGCTTTTGGCATTGTTAGCGTTAATCTCTTCTTCCGTTTCACCGCACCCCGCAATCAATATCGCTGCGCCTATAAGCGATAAACAAAAAACTTTTAAGGCCGCCATTCGTTTCTGGTGTCGCCAATATTGGCGAACTTCTTCTTTATTCATCATGTTCTTCAACCTCCTTTAATCTCTCACCGATAGCACGTGCCACATTAACAGTAACGCCGTTTCCTGCTTGCTTATACAGTTGGGTATCGCTTATGCCTGCTGCCCTTGCCTTGTCAAAATATTCATCGGGAAAACCTTGCAATCTCCAGCACTCACGTGGAGTTAAGCGTCTGACACGGATATTCCCATCAAGCAGCGCTACGCCGTGGCGGTCCTGCGCCGTTAAAGTAAAACTAGGCTCTCCCGGCTCTTTTATACGTCTGCCGTTCTGCCGTTTCTCTCCTCGGTCTGGCGTTAACACTGCGCAACAAGTCTGCTTACGCGTTAAATTGTCTCTGCAACCAGTGTCAATGGTCGGAGCTACATCAATCTGCTTTTGCAGTTTCTGTCCTCTGATACTCATGCAGACAACGCCATTACTGCAATCCGCTGTTTGGTCGCCACAATGTTTCGACGTTAAGGCATTAGCAAATTCTATAGGTCCCATACGTCCCTTTTCTCTACTTTTTTCTCCACGTTCGGTATAGCGAAAACGTACAGCATACAAGCCTGTTTTACCGCCCTGCCCACCGCTTTCACCTTTAAGCGTTCTTGCTAGTCCGCCGCCGTCATAGATTCTTTGAGCATCGGCAACGCCCTGTGTTATCTCGTTGAGTTCGCAAGGACTCTCGCCGTCTGTTGGTCGGAGAGGAAATACTTCTCGTCCACAGATGTTTCCAAGATAGCAGACAATGAACACGCGCTCCCTGTTTTGGGGAACACCGTAGTCTTTGCTGTTGAGAGTGTCCCATTGGAGAGAATACCCGTGCCCCCCCACTTCACACAGCAACCGCGCGAAATCAAATCCGTTTCCAATGCTAAGTAAATTTTTAACATTTTCGATGAGCAGCCATTTAGGTCTATCTTCTTTCCTGCGTCCGGCAAGCAGTCGCATAATTTCGTAAAACAATCCGCTTCGCTCACCTTCCTGCAGGCCTTTTTGCTTGCCTGCGACGCTGATGTCTTGGCACGGGAAGCCGAAGCACCAGAGGTCGGCGACTGGTACGTCATAAGGCTTAACTGTTCGTACATCGTGGTTTTCCCACTCTCCTTCCGTATCGTACATAGCTTTATACGCCGTCCTAGCGTACTTATCAAACTCACAGAAGCCGACACATTTATGCCCGGCTTGCTCTAAGCCTAAGCGTATACCGCCTATTCCTGCGAAAAAATCTACAAAGTTCATTTCGCCCTCTCCCTCGCTCCGCACTTCTGCGGCGTATTCTCACACCTCTTGCAAGGTCTGTCGCACTCACAACAGCAGATGTGCAACAGAGTGCTTATCGTGCACTCCGGTGTGACGGCCTTGCAGAAATAACGTGGTTTGATTCGTTGCTCTAAAGCACTAACTCTCTCGCCTGTATACGGAGGAAAACTCTCCTGCGCTTCCGGTAACATCAATACACCTCTTGCCTTGCGCTTACATTCCAGCTTTCCGCAGGTCTTTACTTTCCACCGTGTAAAGTCTGCTGCTTTGACAACCTTTTCATTGCCGCAGTCGCACTGACACAGCAAGTAGGTAAAGCCGTTTCTGTCAGATCCTGCGACCTGTTTTACAGTCAGCGTTCCATGCTTTTCGCCAACCAATAAGCTCCAATCTTTTTTCACTTTTTATCCCCCAACACTAGCGCCAGCAAGCACAAGCCGTCATTCTTTGCTTCGGTGTATCCTAAATAGCCTTGCGGTTTGTCTTTAAGGATATAGCGGTTTGTCGCTTCTTCACGCTGATATTTGCAGGTCTGCTCGTACAGTTTACTGAGCTGATACCAAGCGTTGCTGATACTGCTTTGACTAGCCATACAAAGATTAAGCCATCCATACGCCTTTACAGCCTGCTCAATCTCTTTGCAGCTAAACACTGGTTTTTTGTAATTGCCTGCAATGTTCAACTGCCGCTCAATCTCATGTTGAGCTTCTGCCCATGTCGGCAAGCGTTTACCTGTATTCGTGGCGGTAAGGCTTCTCGCCGCTTCGACGATTTCACTGATCGTCGGCAGGAAGTGTGATTCATAGCGCAGTTTTTTACACGCTACGCCAATAAGCTCCGCCGGGAAGTCTGCCAAGTCAGCGACGTAGATTTTCTGCCGGTCAATGTCAGCACTTTGTCCAAAAGCACCAAACAGCACAGCCATATGCTTCGCTATTTCAATGCAATTCTGCTTTCTGTCCATGTCTACCACTCCATTCCCTCTAAGCCTGCGACAACAGCTTCAGCCGCCGCCGCAACATCATTCTTTCGTGTCGGCTTCGGTGTATCTTCGGGAATATCATCTTCCCACCGCTTGCCGTCAAGAAAGTTCTCCGGATACGGCACGTAGGTTTTGTCTGCCCATTGCCGTGTTTTACTGTACCGCTCAACGGCTTTGAGAATCTTCTCATACAGTTCTACGTCTACCGGAAGCGCGTTCCATGCAAGCTGTGCCTGGAATTGTTTCGCTTTCCGTGGATACATCAGCCAGAAGCGTTTGAAATACTCGTTCTGTAACTGAGCCATTTCAAGCGGTAAAGGTTGGTTATTAAGGCGAGAGAGTAATTTCTGTTCTTCTCTCTCTCTCTGTTCTTGATTAAGTCTGTTATTATTTATATCTTTATTTATTTGTGTCGACTTCGCCTGTGTAGGGATTTCCTGCATAGGCTCTACCACCGTAGACGTTTCCTCGGTTGGTGCTTCTGCTTTAGGCTTTTGGGGTTCTTCGTAGAGTATATACTCCATGTCCCCCAGCTTACCTTCTGCGTTGCGTTTGCGTTGGCGTGACAGATAGCCTTGCTCCTCCAATTCATGTAAGCCGCTACGGATTGCGTCCAGTCCTTCACCTGCAATTTTGGATAAGCCTCTTACGCTAAATTCCCATCTCTCCGGCAGGCTCAACATGAGGATGAATAAGCCACGCGCTTTCAGCGATAAATTTGTATCTCTAATGATCGCATTAGACACAATGCTGAAGTTGTTGTTCTTAACAATGCGCATAGTAGCCATTTCTCCACCTCCTAGACAACCACTTAACATACTTCTTAAACTGTTTTTTTCTTAGCTTCATGCCAGTCCTCCAACAGCAACGCCCTGTCAGCGTCGCTGATAACGTCTACACCGACGTTTTTCGCTTCATCAATGAGCCAGTCTATAAGCTGGCTCATCTCCTTTGTGTCGTACACACTGCTGCCGTGGTAGCAGGCGAGAACAACATAACCAGGAATTTTACTTTCTCCCATGTTCTCGACCACCCAGCCTATGCCGTGCGCCTTCCATATCTCTGTATAGCGTTCAACAGCATCTGCCTTAATGGGCACCGGAGTATAAGCTCCGATGCTCTTAATAGCCTGCTGATACACTTCTTCTTTCGATGATCGTATCGCCTTGGCTATCGCAGTACACAGCGCCCAGCAGTAACTGTTAGCGTTATGGCTACGCTTCTCGCTTTTAACTTTAACTTCTACGGTTAAAGTCTTTCCGCTATTCGTCGCACGCTGTAACTCGCCAACCTGTGCAACATCTGCCCACGGCAACGGAAACTGCAAACTGCCGTTGAAACAGCAGATTGTTCTGGTATCGAATTTCACAAATAATTCCTCCCGATTTTCTCCATCCACTCTTCCCGGCTATGTTTATCTTCATAGCAGGATTGAGCGAAACGTCTAAGCCGCAAATCGGTTGCTCTGTCTTGATGCGGCCCGAATTTGCCCTGATGGTGCTCATGGCACAGCCAGACTGTTAATCCTAGTTTGTCTGAAATCTTTCTGCCAGCAGTGCCGAAGATAACGTGGTGACGCTCAAGATTGAGCGCCGTACCACACATAAAGCACTCTTTTTCTGACTGAAGAATGCTTTTCTTACTCACGCTGTCTGCCCCATTTCTTCAAGTAAGGTCTTAATAGCTGTATGAGCAAGCGCATATTGAGGAATTGTAACCATTTTTTCAAGCTCTTCAATAGTCAAGTCCTTAATGTTTTTGTAGGCAGCAAGCGGTCTGCCGTTCTTATCGTGACCATTAGCAACAGTTACAACAATGTCACCTTGAGGGGTAATCTTAACGAATTTATCTCCGGTAGCTTGCGGTTGAGCTTTAGGTTTTTGCTCTTTCTTCGGTTCTTTAGGTTGATACTGCCCTTTTTCAACAGGTTCACAAGCTGAATTTCCGTCATCGTCCTCTTGCGCAAGTCCAAGAGCTGCTGCAAGGCTATATCTTCTAGCATATGTCAGCGTACTGCCAAAACCCTGGGCATCATTCTTCTGAATAGGATAACTGCTCGTTACCTTAATAAATTGACCGCTGCTATGCATGATTAGTGTAGTGACAGCAAGCTTATTGCTTTCTACAATTCCTTCGTTAGCCTGGAATATGCTTAAGCCGTTCTTGCTAAGCGGCTCACGTGCTACGTTCAGGCATTCTGCCAAATCAGCATATTTGCTTTTAAAAAACGGATTGTCACAGCCTTTAACAGCATTTTTCATTTCGCCCTGAGCCTTTGCTAAGGCTTCAGCCAAAGCGTCGATTTTCTCGCTCATTTCCATTTAAATCACCTTTCCTTCCTTAACCAGCTCTTCAAGTTTGCTGTGAAGCTTAAGAGTTGTTTCGCCGTCCCATTTGCAGCAGGCGTTGTATTGCCCCGGTTGACCCGGGTTATGGTGGCAAGTTGCCTGGAATTTACAATGGCTGCAATCCATATACTGATTCAGCCATTGTTGAGCTGTCAATTTCGGCTGTTTGGCTTTCTTTCTCGCCGTCAGGTCAGCCATAAGCATTTGCGCCTGTTCGATTGTTAATCTTCCTTCACACATTTTTCATTATCCTTTCTTACGAAGTGTGTTATAATGTGTGTAGGGTTTTTGTGGCTAGCATTTTCCCCTACACGCTCTGCGGTTTCGTTGTACCGCGGAGCTTATTTTTTTACCTCTTTTTCAAGAGGAATGATGATTTTTTGTCCTGCCTGCAACGTTTTGCCGTGCAAGCCATTATACTCTGCTATATCGTGGATAAGCTCACGCACATCACGTGTCTTGTCTTGCTCAGCCATATGTTCTGCTGCAATATCCCATACGGTTTCGCCTTCACTTACGTAATAGGTTTTGTAAGTGACAACTTTTGTTACGCCATAACCACTAACGAATACCGCCGCCGCAACCAACAACACAGCTACGAAAAACAGTTTTTTCACTTTAAAACAACTCCTTTCAGTTCGGGGATATCCCCTTTGTCAATGGCGATTTGCAGCCACCACTTTGCCAACGCTGCCAGCGCAGCATCATTTTCAGCAACGGCACCGGGATTTTCTACAATCCCGATATATCCGTTTTCTAACTGATATGTTTCCGGCGGTCTAATCATATTCCCACCCCTTTCCCTCACTTTCGTTTGTTCCCCGTGCTATAATAGTCTTACAGAACGGAGGTGATTACTTTGAATCCAATTCAACAGATTATCCACGAGTTCACTCTCGACTTTATGCGTACCCAAAACTTTAAGTTTACTTCTCCAGAAGAGTACATCGCTAAATACCGAGAAATTCACGCTCAGATTGAAGCTGCTTATTTAAAATCTAATAAGCAATAGTCTTCACACATAGCTTTGACAACATGAAGCGTTGCCATTGCTTCGTTATAGCTCAGTCCGTCAAGGGCTTTGCACACTTCCTTGGCGTGCTGAGCTATTTTTTTATCATTAGCGCAGATACCATAGTTTGCTAAATCCATACATACTAATTGCGTTTTCATCTTCTCACCTCACTTTCAATTGAAATTTTTATCGTCAGCGCCTCGCATATTTTGCAAACCACGTCGAATCTTGGTATTCTTTTGCCCTTCTCATAATTGCTAAGAGCTGTAATTGTGTAGCCTGTGCGCTTTGCCAGCTCATACAAACTGATTCCTCGCTTGACTCTCGCGTGCTTCATAACTTCCGAAAACATCAACATTTGTTGACTACCACCTTTCATTTTGCTATACTAGGATTGATAAATGTCTATTGACATGGAAAGGAGTTGAGCCTTATGGCCGACTTTATATTCATGCCTGTTCCTGTAGCCTGTAAAGGCGGTACGTTGCTGTGGCATTTATTCAGCAGTCCATGCTGCTAAAGTTCGTACCACGCTTGTATTGCGGTAGTGTCGTAAGGTCTGTTGCGGGAGCTGCCCCACGCAGTCTAGCTGCGATAACAATTGTAGGGCAGTGCTGCTCGGCTTCGTGCGATGTGTCACAAGCACTATCACGTTAAACTATCGCCGTTCAGCCCTCGGAGCAAAGCGCCGCAGGTATACACTATGGAATAAAGTCTTTCGCAAACACTACTTGCGGAAGGCTTTATTTTTTTAATAATGCGCCTACGCTGCATTTGAGAACCTTAGCCAATGCAATCAATTTATCTGCTCTCGGCAGAAACTCTCCGTTTTCCCACCGACAAACAGTAGCAGGCGTAACACCCATTTTTTTTGCAATGTCTTCTTGCGATAATCTTCGCTTGAGCCGCATTTTTTTTAGTGCGTTCATTTGCCTACTCCTTTCTCCTGTTATCAAATTACTTTTTGCGTAACTTTAGTTTTTAAATTACGTATTCCGTAACTTCATGTACTCATTATATTACGTTATTCGCAATTTGTCAACGTAAATTTTGCTTTATTTGTTACGCTAGACGTAATATAATATATGCAGGGATAACCTTGAATTTTATTTGGGAGGAGTAGGGAAATGGAAGTTCACTACAAGTTCAAGGAAGCTCGCAAGGCTTGCGGGCTAACACAAAAAGAAGTAGCTCAAGCTCTGAACGTCACTGCTGCTACTTATAGCAGATACGAAAATGGTCTTATTCAGCCAGACCCGGAAACATTAAAGCGCATTGCTGTTTTAATGAAAACGTCTGTTGATTTTCTGTTAGGTTCACCAAGTGAAGATAATTTGCAAGCCGATAATACCGCTAAACAAGTAATGCCTGCCGTAAGGAGTGACGAAGAAAAACTCCTTGGCGTATATAATAGCCTAGACCAAGAATCCAAAACTCAGCTTATGTCTGTTGCTTACTTAATCATGTCGAAAAGCTTAGAAACTCAAGGCATAAATGTTCAACAACTTATTGAGCAACAGCTACATAAAATTCAAGAAAAAGGAGGCGAAAAAGATGAAGGCTGAGGAAGAATTACGTCAAATGGCTATTGCTCATGACCTATTTTGTGAGCTTAATCCGAAATCAAAGGATACCGCTATATCTATTCTACGGCTACTGTTGGTCGAGGAAACGCGCCCTTTTTGACAGTCTACTCCGCCGACGGTAGCCGACGTGAGCAAAAGCCAAAAACCGACGACAAGTAAAAAAAGAACGCCTTCATCTATTGGAGGCGTTCAAAATTCTTTTATGATGGGAAGACGAGGAGAGGGAAGATGAATAAATTAAATCCGAATGTATTATTCTCTGTATATGAAATAGGTTCAGAAATAGCAAAGGCAGGAATGTTAAGTGAAGATATATTCTCTGCATCTATCCAGCATTCGCTGACTTCTCGTGAATATGATATAGATGATATGCCCTACTACATTAGGGCTGCATGGAAGATGCTGCAAGCGTTCCCGACTTCTGAAATATACAACAGGGACTATATGCGTTCCGCCATTGAATACATAGCAATGAAGATGAATACCGGCGAGAACTTAAAGACTACTAGAATTAAGTTCGCTAAGCAATATGGCGAACAGTATCTCTTCTATCTTGAAGTTGCCAATGAGGGTGCGAATACTTTCCCGCGTTCTTACGTAGTAAAGACCACCACGCGCAAGAAGCGGACAGTAAAGAAGAAGCCCCCAGCGAAAGCTGCTGCAAGCAAGCTGCCTAAAATAAAATGGAATGAAGAGATTTCCATGGGTACTATTGATACGGACGCACTGCCGGGCGCAAAAATTTCTCTCTGCCGCAAAAGTGATGAGAAGTTTATCGTTCTCGAAAGCGACACCGCGCGATTCGCTATTCCTATCCAGTCCGCCCAGTCAATAGCAGTGACATTAGAAAACTCTATTGAGCAAGCGAAAAAACTAGAATGGCTATAAGAAGGGCGATATTATTATGAAGAGATTATTTTTCTTAGTCATTACTTTGTTGTCTATTGCTTCTGTTTGTTTAGCTTCTAATCCCCTTTTGCATTCAGACAGAGAACCGGTTCTTCCACCAGATAAAAACCGTTGGAAAATGATTTATTTAAATCCAAATGATTTTGTTATATTTGTTGATTCAGAAAATTATCAACCTACGCATGAACTGCTTCACGATAATTGCCGAATGGCTGATACGTGGGAATGGCGTGCATACTTCAATAATGATTCTTCGGATTTGTTTAAAGACACCTATACTATAAGCAATGTAATCTATGACTTTAACTGTAAAACAATTTCTATACAACGTATTATTGAATATGACAAAACGGGCAAAATGTTAGGAGACTTTTCTTATAGTTATTCCCCAAAAAGAATTATACCTGAAAGTACAGGAGAGTTGATTTTTAAGGGTATGGATTATTACGACAAACATAAAACAAATTAAATAAAAATAACCGCTCCCAACATGGTCGAAATCGACTATTTTAGAAGCGGCTATTTTATAAATCAAAGGAGATGTTATTTATGTTAAATGCAGTAATCTATGCTCGCTTCTCATCAGATATGCAGCGTGAAGAAAGCATAGACGCACAAGTCCGTGCCTGCAAAGCCTACGCCAAAAGCAAAGGCTATACTGTAGTCAAAGAATACGTCGATGAAGCGAAAAGCGGACGCAGTACCCTAACACGTGATGCATACAATCAGATGATGGCGGATGCTATGGAGAACAAATTCGACGTTATTATTTTCCATAAGATAGACCGCAATTCACGTAATGAGCTTAACTACTTTATATTCAAGGACAAATTAGAAAAGCTCGGTATACGCTACGAATACGCCGCTCAGCCGATAGATGCTGCCACGGCTGAAGGTCAGATGATGGAAACAGTAATGGTCGGTATGGCAGCATACTATTCCCGTAACCTTGCAAAGGAAACTAAAAAAGGCATGAACGAAAACGCTTATAAAGCTATCTTCAATGGCGGTTATGCTCCGCTTGGCTACAAAATAGTAGATAAGCATTATGTGATTGATGAGAAAGAAGCTGAAGCGGTTCGCCTTATCTTCAATTTATATCTTGACGGCAAAGGATACGGTGAAATCTGCCTGGAACTTGCCGCACGTGGCTACACTACACGTAGCGGAAAAAACTTCCCTAAAAACAGTCTGCATGATATTCTTCGTAATGAGCGGTATATGGGAACGTATACATTTAATCGCGTACCCAAAACAAAGCGCCGTAACAGCCATTCCTACGCGCGCCCTAACGATTTTATCTCTATCCCCGACGCTATTCCTGCCATTGTTTCAAAAGAAACCTTTTTGGCAGCGCAGGAGAAGATGCTTCTGAACAAAAAGCGTAAAGGCGGCGCATACACAGCCAAAAGAGATTATCTGCTGTCCGGTAAATTCTTCTGCGGTTACTGCGGAAGTGCAATGCAAGGATATTCCTGCTGCACTCGTGGCAATATGTACTACTACTATTCATGCGCAAAGAAAGACAGAGTGCCTGCGGACCGGTGCAAACAAAAAATGATACGCGCAGAAGTGATTGAGCACTGGATCATGTCGACGTTGGAAAGAGAAATCTTTTCCGATGCAGGTATTCAGCGTGTAGCAGATTCTATGTCTACCGCTTTCGGTAACGCTAACAAGGAAGCAAAGAACGCCACAACTGTTTTACTGCAACGCAAGGCAGCGGCGGAACGCAAGCTCAATAACCTGTATCAAGTCATTGAAGACGGTGACGCAGACGAATTTGATATGCAGCGCTTGAAAAAAGCTAAGGAAGAGTTACGCAACATCAATAACGAAATTTGCGAAACTACTGTGAAATCTGCACCGGATATTGATACTTCAAAAATTGTCAGCCTGCTGAAGAATATGCGTGAGGAAATTTTTGCAAAAAAAAATAGCCACTACGCAAAACAAGCGATTGAACTGCTTGTAAAACGTGTGACCATTATCGATAAGACTATCACCTTAAGCCTAACAACAGAAGGTTGTCTGAGCTTATTGGTGCCGCGGACTCGGATTGCAGTAAGCTCAGACACATGGAAAATATCAGCAAATCTTGCGGCTTAACTATAAGGGCAGGCGAGAACCTGCCCTTAGCTTATTATAGCATCTGCGCCAACCAAGCGTCAAGAACTTTTCCCTCTGATGCGTCCGGGTCGTTTATATACGCTTTTGCCATACGCACGTAGTTGTTAGTGTCGCTTCCAAGAATTTCAGCAAAATCACTATGTAGCATATTCATAACATAGTACCAATCAGCTTTACAACGTATTCCCTGTTGGTCTGCGAATTGGCTAGTCTGCTCATACGTCCAATGTTCGCCACACGTGCCGTCAACATTCTTCATCTTAGATACTGCCTTTTTAGCCAGCTCTTCATCAAAGTGCCTGCCGTATGCTACACAATGCAGTTTATATGCAGTATCCCAAAATAACCGAGGGCAACGGCCACGCACTTCTTCTAACGCTTCACAAACTATTTCTTCCATCTCTGTTATCTTCACTGGGTCAGCGCTTACCTTCTCCCAATATTTCTTTAGTTTGTGCATAACGTCGCCCCCTTACGCCATTTTTACAACGCTCAAGGAAGCATTGCTGATAGTGCCTGCTGCCGTAGCCTGTACCTGTAATTCTAAGTTGTTGTTAATTACGCAACAACTAGGCAATACTCTAAGCAGTGTAGCAAAGGAGATATTATAAGTATCGCCTGTTGCACCTGTAACTGTTGCTTCTGCTCCCGGTACTGCTACACCATTACGAAGAAGCTTTAAACCTATATCGCCTGCCGCAGTCGGTGTAATATCAGCGTTTAAGGTCACAAGGTAAAGTCCCTGTATAAGATTAACGCTTGTGCTTCCTGCCGGATGCTTAATAGACACACCGGTCAGAAGATTGTTAGTCGGGAAGTCAACAAAGCCGTTCGCTGTTACAGTCTGCGCCGCTGTTGCTACTGTTGTTAATGCGGATTTCTGATTGCAAATCATTTGTTTTCACCTCGTTTTTAAAGCAATAGGGACGGCTTGCACCGTCCCTTGCAGTGCAGTTGATGCACATAGCCTATTTATTTTCAGCCTGCGTTATAAGCACAGCCACAAGCACCAGCTACGTTAGCAGCGATGCTCTGATACGGGCTGTTGGTAAGATAAGCGGGCTGCGGATAAGGTCTCAGCGTGCCGATAAGGGTAGCACTCTGAGCTTGCTGAGATAATTGGAAGTTGGCAGTCTGCAAGTCGCGGTCTCGGTCTGCCAGCTTGTCGCGCAGGTCTTGGATTTGGTTGGCAATCAGAACTGCCCTGGTCTTTTCGCCGTCCTCTTTTACTGCGTTGACAATATCGCAGGTATTACGCGCGTTCTCATAGCGCACTGCGTCAATATTTCTGTTAGTTTCGCAGCAGCACTGCTGTTGAGCAAAACGATTTTCGGAAAGCTGGTTGCCTAACTGATAACCGGTCTGCATAATGTCACGCTGCATACCATTAAAGCCCTTCAGCATAGTAGTGTTTTGAGCGTAGAAGCCGTCGCACAAACCGTTCTGAACGCCGCGAATACCTTCTTTAATATCCTGCATAGAAAATTGGTCTGCGATTTGATCGCGTGTCATGCTGCCATTTGCAAAAATTTCAGCACCCATATTGCCGCGGTTATTCCAATTACCGCCCCAGCCGCCCATAAGAGCGAAAAGTACGATAATCCACATAAACCACATACCGCCGCCCCAGCAGTCACCGTAGTTGTTGTTTCGATTCATGTCCATTACCGGAACAATGTTTGCACCTTCCATGATAAAATTTCACCTCCAGGAATTATATGTAAAGCTCATTGCGCGCTATTAGAGCTTTAAACCGAATTGACTTAAAAACTGAGTAAACTGTTCGTCACTCATGCCGCGTTGCCTTGCAAGGTTACGTACAGTTTCTTTTAACTGCACTTCATTCTTTCCTTGCCCCATTTGCATAGCACGGCTCATCATAGGATTTTGCTGTGCTAATTGTGTAAGCATCATCATAGGATTACCGCTGTTCTGTAGCATTGCCATTATCTGCATCGGGTTCATGGTTCATTCCTCCAATCTGCTTTTCCAATCTGTCCACACGTTCTACTAATCTATCTACAATGTTTTGCTCAGCATACGCAGGCTGCTTCTGCGAATTGTTGATTTGGTATACTCTGAAAATCGGCAAGCCATCCAAGCCTATAAGCTTTTCATAAATTTTGCCTTCGGCAGGGCAAGGGAAGAAAGTGCTCGTTCCGTCCAGGTCAATTTGAGCTGCCTTTGCTTCATCCATGCTAGTAACAATTCTGCCTTTCAATGTCATAGGCATAGGTTGCTGCATAGTTGGCTGGTACATCTGCTGCTGTTGTTGCTGCAAATAATTCAGCCGTTGCTGCATCTGCGGTGTTGCGCCCATATAAGGGTTATATTGTCCGTACATACTTATCACCTCACTTATAGTTTAGATGATTTTTAGCAAAACAATCCCTACAAATTCCCCACAAAAAAAGAACCGCCCTAAAAGGCGGCTCCTGCATTTAAAGGAATGACAATACATTTGTTATTTGCTTGTACGCAGTATTCAATTCCTTATCTACCGTTTTAACAGATACATTCAGTTCCGCTGCAATTTGATAATTAGTCATACCTTTTATAAATTTCAGCTCGCAAATTTCTACCTGCCGTGGCGTTATTTTCGCTTCTTCTAATACCGCGCTGAAAGAACGTCGCGTTGAAGCTTGCAACCAATCCCGCGTGTTCTTCAGCAGTGTGTTCATTTTGTTGTCACCTACCTACATAAACAAAAGCTATAGCTGTTGCCACCCACCCAAACAAGGCGGCACAGATTATCTTTCTTTGAAAAGCAATAGTTTCTACATAACCTTTTAATAGCATTGTAATAATGCCTGCCGGTAATTGTTCCTTTTCATCCATCGTAACACCATCCAATAATTTTATTTTGCAGCTGCATAAAGCAAGAAGAATAACACAGTACCTGCATAAATATTCCGCTGATTTTTAATTCTGTTCGCCCGCTTTCGGTCGTATTCCATTTGCTCTATCAACGTCTCGTATAATTCCTCGCTGCGCTTCAACGATTCCTTTGCATTCACTAATGAGCGCTTGGAGTTCGTCAGCGCTTCTTGCGTTAGAGCGAGCTGCTTCTTCGCTTCGCTTAATTGCGTCAGCAGTTCTGTTGACGTGTTCTTCTGCTGTTTCAATTTCTCGTCTGCTAGATTCAATTTCGCTTCCAGCAGATTTGTTTGATTTTTGAATTGATTCCACTGTTCGATTGACAGCGTTATTTGCTTGGGTGCCGCTTCTGCCGTGCCAACGCCAGTACACGTCATTACAGATAAGCAAAAGACCAGCAACAATAAGACTAATCTTAACAGCTTTATCAATCTTACGTCTTGTTTCATCTTTCATTATTACCTCATATA
>ERZ1035037.362-NODE-362-length-14417-cov-3.852806_pt1 | contig 14417 bp, 22 predicted proteins | sample MGYA00520618_ERZ1035037 | MGnify/ENA primary metagenome ERZ1035037 (study PRJEB33766, sample SAMN09781741) | gut metagenome | biome: gut microbiome | host: Homo sapiens | place: Madagascar | study: EMG produced TPA metagenomics assembly of the PRJNA485056 data set...
GGATTATCTGGTGACAATGCGCAAGCCTGGGGAAAATCCAGAGCCGGTTACTCACACCAACGAGAGCTTTCCTGTCAATGTCTGGCAGCGATATGCCAGCCCCATATGGATGGATATTAATCCCAGCGATACGCTGCAAAAAGAGAGTGCCAGAGAAGAACAGGACGAAAAGCACATTTGCCCTTTGCAGCTGACAGTGATCCGAAGAGCAATCAACCTGTGGACGAATCCGGGTGATATTGTATTGTCGCCTTTTGGAGGAATTGGAAGTGAGCCGTATGTCGCGTTAGAATCTGGGCGGCGAGCTGTTGCAATTGAGTTGAAAGAAAGCTATTACCGGCAGATGGTATCCAATTGTAGAAATGTGACAGATTTTGAACAGATGCATTTATGAGGTGGGTATGAGTATCTTTGCAATCATCTTTGTCATTGGCTGGGCCTGTGGCGCTGTGACAGGCGCGGGGATAGTTAGGATTGTGATGGAGTTTAGGAGGCGGGGAGGATGACACATTTATCGCTTTTTTCTGGTATCGGCGGTCTGGATCTGGCAGCGGAATGGGCGGGATTTGAGACGGTTGGACAATGTGAGTGGGCGGATTATCCTACTAAAGTGCTGGAAAAGCATTGGCCGGATGTTCCGCGCTGGAGAGATATACGAACGCTGACAGGAGATGATTTTTATGAGAAAACAGGTATCAGATCGCCAACAGTGGTATCCGGAGGGTTTCCATGCCAACCTCATAGCCTTGCAGGAAAACGTTTGGCATCTGATGACAAGCGCGATTTGTGGGGAGAATTGTTTCGGGTGTTTTGCGAAACTGGCGCAAGATGGCTTGTGGCTGAAAATGTACGGGGACTACTATCAAGCGAAAATGGGCGGTTCTTTGGAAGAATTCTCAGCGACTTGGCCGGCATGGGGTGTAATGTGTGGTGGTACTGTTTTCCAGCCCACGTTGTCGGTGCACCGTTTTGGGGCGAGCGGGTTGCCATTGTGGCCGCGTCCTCTTGCGTCAGACGGGGAGGCGTGGAAAAAAGTAAACAAATCGGATGTAAGGACATCAATTTGGAAGTGTCTAAAGTCCAAACACAACGACAGAGCCTTTTACCATTTTATGTGGCATGGCCTCAGCCCGAGCCAGACATCAGAATACCACGAAATGATGATGGGATTTCCGCCGGGCTGGACAGACTTAAGTGTCTAGGCAACGCCGTAGTTCCACAACAGTTCTACCCGATTTTCAAGGCTATTTTTGAGATGGAGGAGGCAGCTGATAATGTCTGAATACATTGAGCGGGAAGCATTGGAAGTGGCATTGAACCACAGGTTGTCTTTTTTGATGGCCGAGAACAGTGAGTATGACCACTATACCAACGGATATGACGAAGCGGTTGATACAGTTGAGAATTTCCCATCTGCCGCTGATGTTGCCCCGGTGGTGCATGGGCGGTGGGCGCACGAAGAAACGGAAGGTGGTTTTCACATTTGGAGGTGTAGTCTATGCGGTAGAGGTATGAATGACAACCCGGAGGGAATTGACTTGTACTGCTATCACTGCGGCGCAAAGATGGACGGGGGTGCTGAAAATGGCTGATGAAATCAAATCTCTGCATTTCTACCGTGCTACTCTGTCTGCGGGAGCGACTAAAGAAGAAGCTGCGGTTCTCACTAACGCATAGAGGCAGAAGAAGACGATGATTGAATTAAAACCTTGCCCTCAGTGCGGCTGCCAGGCGGAGAGCGTTGGCGGAGAACCAGTCAGATGCAGCTATTGCGGCTGGGAGCTTGACATTGACAGCGTGAACTATCTGGATTGGGCGACTGGGCAGGCCGCCCGGGAAGTGGTTTCGGCCTTGGTGGACGCCAACATGGATCTGTCCAAGGCGGCGCGGCTGCTGTATGTGCATCGCAATACCCTGCTGTATCGAATTGGGAAAATCAAGAAGGCCACTGGATACGACTGCACGGACTTCCGCCAGTTAGTGGAGCTATGGAATTTGCTGGGAGGGAAATGATGATATGAAAAAAATCGCTATAGTAATTATAAGCATAATTTTTTTGCTTTCGTTTGCAGGGTGTTCTGAAGCCGATAAGGTCAATCAGCAATTATCTCAGCAGGCTGACTATTTTGGATGTGAGCGGAGAATCACAGTATATAACGCTCGGACAGACAAAGTAATTCTTACCGTAGAAGGATATATGAGCATATCCAATAACGAAACTAGTGAGCTTGTAGTTACCTGCAAGGTTGGAGAAGATCAATACAAAAAAAATTATGTTTACCTCAACGACTATACTTTGTATGTTGTAGAGGATATATCAGGAACCCATGCAGATCCATATCATTACAAATTGTATTTCCACACAAACATCCTGCCGGATGTCGAAGTTAAGCCTTAAACATGGAGGAGGAGATGATGACAAAAAAAGAACTGTCACAGTACTACTACTTGCAGCGGGAAATTAAACGCCAGCTTGAAAAGATCCGCGAACTGGAGGCATTGGCGCAGGCGCAGTCCCCTTCCTTGTCAGGAATGCCGGGAAGTGCTGGGAAAATTTCGGACAAAGTAGGCCGGTATAGTGCAGAGATAGCGGATCTCTATGCGCTGATGGAACTCAATATCCGCAAGAGCTGGCATTTGCTGGCGCGGTTACAGCGGTATATAAACGATATCCCTGACAGCCTCACCAGACAGATATTCCGGCTGAGACATGCAGAGTGTAAGAGTTGGCAGCAGGTAGCCAATGAGGTTGGCGGGGGTAATACGGCGGATAATGTCAGAATGATTCATAATAACTATTTGGCTAAGCATTAAGTTTTTCGTTTTTTTCGCTTTATATGTGCTACAATGGTATCGTAGGATATTGCACAGGGGCCGCGTCGTGTACGCGGTCCTTTTGCTTTGGGTTGTGCATCACAATTGGCCAGGGGCGGGGGCAGTGATGAATGCTGTAAACAGAAAGGCGGTGGGTAGTAAAAGTGGCTTCAAAACTGGACAAATACGGGCTGGACGTCATTACGCCGAAGCAAAAAAAGGCGGCGGCAATGCTGGCTGATCCGACATTTACAGGGACGATTTCTGACTTGTGCGAGGAAATTGGAGTGGCAAGGTCCACTTTTTACAACTGGATGGAATCCGCCGTCTTTCGTACATATGTCGACAGCCTCATCGGGGTATATACCGACGCGGAATTGTCAAAAGCTTGGAAGGCACTGATGCGGCTGGTAGACCGCGGGGATATACAGGCAATCAAGCTGTTCTTTGAGCTTAAGGGGAAATATAAAGCCGCCGGGGCTGGATCCGAAAGCGATAAGCTGGACGGCCTCATCGCTGCGATTCGGGGGGTGGATTGATGGAAAAGCTGTATTTTACGCCGAAACAAAAGGAGATCGTTTCCCGGCTCAAGCATGGACAGTTAAAGCGTATCAATTTGTTGGAGGGTTCCGTCCGGTCTGGGAAAACCTGGATTTCTTTGGTGCTGTGGGCTGTATGGGTTGGGTCCATGCCGGAAGGCGGCAGCTATCTGATGTCGGCCAAGACGCTGACCTCCCTGCGAAGGAACTGCCTGGAGCCATTGGTGGAAATTTTGGGAGAACAGCATTTCAGTTACTCTCTGCCGGCAAAGGAGGGGCGGCTGTTTGGGCGGCGTATCTATCTGGAAGGGGCCTCAGATGCCCGCGCCGAGGGGAAAATCCGGGGGCTGACGCTGGACGGGGCCTACTGCGACGAGCTGACGCTCTTTGCAGAAGAGTTTTTCACCATGCTTTTGTCCCGTCTGTCCAAGCCGGGGGCGAAGCTGTTCGCCACCACCAATCCGGACAGCCCAAACCACTGGCTGTACCAAGACTATATCCAGCGGCGGGATGAGCTGAATATGCTGGTAGAGAGCTACACCATAGACGACAACGACAGGTTGGATCCGGAGTATGTCGCGGCGCTGAAACGAGAGTATACCGGCGTTTTCTATGACCGGTATATTCTGGGGCTGTGGCGTCAGGCGGAGGGGCTGGTGTATCCCATGTTTGACAAGGCGCGGCATGTGATCGACGGGCCGGTAGACACATCCGGCCCAGGGCAGTGGTATATCTCCATTGACTACGGAACGCTGAACCCCTGCGCCATGGGGCTGTGGTGGTTTGACGGCTCTTCTTCCGCCGGGAGGGCGGTACAGGCAGCGGAGTATTACTATGACGGGCGCAAAAGCCGCCGGCAGAAAACCGACGAAGAGTACTACGCTGATCTGGAGGCGTTGGCGGGGGACAGGCCGATCCGGTATGTTATTGTGGATCCGTCTGCCGCCAGCTTTATCGCCTGCATCCGCCGGCACGGGCGCTTTTCGGTGAGAGGGGCCGACAACCGCGTGCTGGACGGTATCCGGTTGACGGGGGCGATGCTGGGGGGCGGCGAAGGGGTGAGCGCCTTGCAGTTTGCAGCAGAATGCCGCAACACCATCCGGGAGTTTGGACTGTACTGCTGGGACGAGGACTGCACCAACGCCGACAGAGTAATCAAGGACAACGACCACGCCATGGACCAGGTCAGATACTTTGTGATGACGGTGCTTCGGCGGACGTTAAAGAGCTGCGCTTGCATAGCGAGTGCCGATGCGGAGGATTGGGAGGATGTTTGATGGTATCAAAAACTGGCTGCGCCAAGTGTATTCCGCCTTTTCAGGAGGAGGGGGGCGCGTGTCGTTGACAGATGGGGGTACTATCCGCCGGGCGATGGCGGAAAGAGCGGGCGGCAGCGCTCTGAGCACAGTGTCAGAGCAGATGAACAGCGCGCTGGAGCTGTGGAGCGCCATGTACAGCAATCGGGCGGATTGGCTGGGGTCCACCTGTCAAAGCCTCAATCTGCCGGCAGCCATTTCCTCTGAGCTGGCCAGGCTGGCGACGCTGGAGGCGGAGGTGTCGGTCTCCGGGCCCGGGCGGGGCGCGTACATAGACGAGCAGATGCAGCCGGTATATGACAGGCTGCGGCAGTATACCGAGTACGCCTGCGCCCTGGGGGGCGTGGTTTTTAAGCCCTATGTATCGAGGAAAAAAACAGTTGCGGTTGATTGCGTGACGCCGGACTATTTTATCCCTACAGCCTTTGACAGCCGGGGGAATATGACGGGGGCGGTATTTGCCGAGAGGATTTACCGCGGCCGGCTGTGGTATACCAAGCTGGAGCGGCACGGCTTTGAAAACGGCAGGTATCAGGTGATCAACAAGGCCTATGTCAGCGACCAGAAGGCCCAGCTGGGGCGGGAGATCACGTTGGATGAAGTCCCGGAGTGGGAGGGTTTGGAACCGGAAATCTGGTTTGACGGGCTGGAAGGCCCGCTGTTCAGCTACTTCCGTATCCCGCAGGCCAACCAGGTGGATCCGGCCTCCCCGCTGGGAGTATCGGTATTCAGCCGGGCGGTGGATCTGATCCGGGAGGCCGACCGGCAATACAGCCGGATCCTGTGGGAATATGAAGGGTCTGAGCTGGCGGTAGATGCGTCGATTGACCTGTTTATGCCGGGCAAGGACGGCAAACCGGTGCTGCCGAAGGGCCGGGAGCGGCTGTTCCGGGCGCTGGACGTGGATCTGGGCGTTGACGGCAGCGTTCAAAAGGGGCTGCAGGTCTTTTCCCCTGGGATACGGGACGGCAGCCTGTATAACGGGTTGGAGCAGCTGTTCCGGCGGATCGAGTACAACTGCGGGATGAGCTATGGGGCGCTGTCAAAAGTGGAGGATACGGCCAAGACGGCCACTGAGATACGCGCCAGCAAGCAGCGGCTGTATGCCACAGTAACCGACATCCAAAAGGCCCTTGAGGCGGCGCTGGAGGGGCTGGCGTCCTGCATTGACGCGCTGTGCAGCCTGCACAAGCTTGCGCCTGCCGGGCGTTGGGAGATGTCGGCCAAATGGGACGACAGCATTGTTGTGGACTCTGACACCGAGCGGATGCGGGACAAGGAGGACGTCCGGGACGGCATTATGCAGGCCTGGGAATTCCGGGCCAAGTGGTACGGCGAGGACGAGGCGACGGCCAAAGCGGCGGTGGGAGCCCAGCGCACAGACGATGCGTATATGGGCTTTCATACGCATGAAAGGCTTTGACGCTCCCCGCGGCTAAAGCCGGGTGAGAAAAAAGGGGGAGGGATTTTGTGCTGACGCCGGCGCAGCTGGAGGCGATGCCCTATGAGCTCCAACAGCTGATAGAGCGGCTGGAGGACGATATACTGGAGAGCATGGCGAAGAGGCTGGCGCAGGAGGATTTCAGCGCGGCCTCTTTTGCCTGGGAGATGCGCAAGGCCCAGGAGCTGACCAAGACGAGGGAGGAGCTCGTCAGGATCCTGTCCCGGCGAACCGGCGTAATGGAGCGGACGATCCGGGAGATCCTGAACTTTGCGGCGGTGGAGAGCCTGAGCTTTGACGCGGCGGTCTACTCGCTGGCGGGGATGAACCCTCTGCCGGTGGTACGCTCCCCGGGGATGCAGCAGCTCCTCCGGGCGGGGATAGAGAACACCCAGGGGGTTATGCGCAACTGGACGAGGACGACGGCCAACACGGCGACAAAGCAGTTTGAGGACGCCATGGACAGGGCATATATGCAGGTGCTGTCCGGGGCGTTCTCACCGTCCAGGGCTGTTTCCCTGGCGGTGAGCAGGCTGGCAAAGGAGGGAGTCTGCTCTGTGCGGTATCCGTCTGGGCGTGTGGATCACATGGACGTGGCGGCCCGGCGGGCGGTGCGGACAGGGATTGCCCAGACGGCGGGGACCTTGCAGTTTCAGCTGGCCGGGGAGCTGGGATGCGACCTGATGCGGATTACCTCCCACATGGGCGCGCGGCCCAGCCATGCGGTATGGCAGGGACAGATTGTGAGCCTGAGCGGGCGGAGCGGGTATCTGAGCCAGGAGGATATCGGCTACGGCACCGGGGCGGGCTTCAAGGGGTGGAATTGTCGGCATGACTGGTATCCGTACATAGAGGGGGCGTCCTTTCCCACGGGGGAAGTCTATGATCTGGATGAAAACCGGGCGGTCTATGAGGCGACTCAGAAGCAGCGGGCGCTGGAACGGGATATCCGGGCAGGCAAACGGGCCTGCGTAGCTGACAGGGCGGCGCTGGAGGCGGCGAAGGATCCCCAACTGCGGGAACAGCTGGAGAAGCAGCTGGAAAGGGATGGGGCGCTGCTCAAAGAGCGCCGGGACGCGCTGAAAGAGTTTGTGGACAACTACCGCTCCCCTGCCGGAGGGCAGCTTGTGCGCTATTCTTACCGGGAGCAGGTGCAGGGGTTTGACCGCAGCATGGCCGCCAAAATGCAATGGATACGCAAGAGAGTGGAAGAGCGTGAACGCTATTTGAAAGAGGTTATGCCCACTCTTCCCAAAACGGCAGTAGCGGCAGATACGGTGCTGCAGCATACGGTGGGCGCACCCAAGATGATCGGTGTGATTCCTTACGGAGCAGATATTGCTAACGTCAGAGTAATTGCGGGCTATGGAACATCTACTCCCATTCGTGTTGCAGAGGGGTTGGCCAAAGAATATGGCGGAGACTACTGGAAATGGGAGAAAAAAGGTGGTATAATAACCACACAGTATAAGCGCTATGATGTGCATTGGTACGAATATGACGGCGTTATGTACGATGAAAAGGTCAAGGGAGATAAATTGTTATGATGCGGGTTAGATATGTTGGAGAAAGCTTTGGCGTTGACAGCCTCACCAATGGGAAGGTTTATGAGTGTCTGGGGCCGGAAGACATAGAAGATCATGACAGTTGGCTACGGATTATTGACGACAGTGAAGAAGATTATCTCTATTCAACTGTTCAGCCTGGGCCCCTTACAATACCAGATGACGGCCATTATCCCTGTGGCCGCTGGGAGATTGTGGAGGACGATGAGAAAGGGACGCTGACAACGCTGTTCCGGAAATACAACTTGCTGTAGAAGCCGCCGAGCGATAGAGCCTGGCGGTTTTTTCATGCCTTTTTGCAGGAGGTGGTTTGGTGGCGCGAGGCCTTATTCGACCTGAGTAAGTCGTTAAACTGCTCTTTTGCTGTGCCTAAATTGGCCTGCCCGGAGGCCTAAGAGCCGGGACGGCGGGTGATGCGACCACCTAAAAAGCGTAGCCGGGAAAGGAAATACAATGAAAACAGAGGATTTAAAGGCGCTGGGGCTGACGGACGAGCAGATTGCCGCCGTGATGAAGCAGAACGGCATCGACGTTGAAAACGTCAAGACCAAGCACGCGGACTACGACGATCTGAAAAAGCAGCTGGGGGAGGCGGGCAAGACCATCGAGGAGCTGAAGGCCAGGGCCGGAGACACCGACGCCATCCAGCAGGCGGCGGACGATTGGAAAAACAAGGCGGAAAAGGCCGAGCAGGACGCCAAGGCCAAGGTGGACGCGCTGCGTCTGGACTTTGCACTGGAGCGGGAGCTGGGCAAGGCCGGGGCCAGAAGCGCCAGAGCGGTGCGGGCATTCCTGGATATGGGAAAGCTGAAGCTGGAGGACGGCGGCACGAACGGGCCCGACACGATCGCCGGTCTGAAGGAGCAGCTGGAAAAGGTCAAGGGCGAAAACGGCTTTTTGTTTGAGGATGGGGAAGAAAAACCGACGCCCAGGTTTTCCACAGGCGCAGGAGGAAAAGGCGAGCCAACGTCCGACGCGGCGATCCGGGCGGTTATGGGGCTGCCTGTTGACACGAAATGATTGACAGCGGGAAGTACCCGCGGAAAGGAAAATGAATGGCAAACAGCATTACCAAATTCAAAAAGTATATTGACCTGCTGGACGAGGTATATAAGATGGCGTCGCTCACTTCCGGGTTGGATTCCGACGCCACACTGGCGCGGCAGGGGGCCAACGCCAACGAGATCATCATCCCGAAGATCTCCATGGACGGGCTGGCGGACTATTCCCGCAGCGGCGGTTATGTGTCCGGAGACGTGACGCTCACCAATGAGACCGTTACCTTCAACTATGACCGGGGCCGTTCCTTTACGGTGGACGCCATGGACAACGAGGAGACGGTGGGCATCGCCTTCGGCAAGCTGGCCAGCGAGTTTATCCGCACCAAGGTAGTCCCCGAGCTGGACGCCTTCCGCTTTGCCACCTACGCGAGCACCACCGGCATTTCCACTGTGGCCGGCGCGAGCCTGACTACCGGCGGCGCTGTGATTTCCGCTCTGCGGGAGGCCACCAACACCATGGATGAAAACGAGGTTCCCGTGGAGGGACGGCGGCTGTTTATTACCCCCACGCTGATGGGGCTTGTCCAGGATCTGGACACCACCAAGAGCCGGGAGGTTCTCAGCCGGTTCTCTTCGGCGGTGCTGGTTCCGCAGAGCCGCTTCTATACGGCGGTGGAGCTCAAAGACGGCACCTCCTCCGGTGAGACCGGCGGCGGCTACGCCAAGGCCACCGACGGCGCAGACATCAACTTTATGGTGCTGCTGCCTGACGCGCTGATGCAGTACACCAAGCACGCGGTCAACAAGGTATTCTCCCCTGAGGAGAACCAGAGCGCCGACGGCTGGAAGTTCGTATTCCGCTCCTACGGCCTGGCGGATGTGTATGAAAACAAAGTGGCCGGCATCTATCTACACAAGAAAGCGGCTCCCAGCAGCAATCCTGCCGGGGGCGACGGTTCCGGAACCTAAGGAAAGCTTGCACAGCTAAGACGGGCCGGGGGAGATATTCTCCGGCCCGGGAAAGGAGGAGGCTATGGGACGGATTGTAGGGATCACCTACCCGGTACAGGAAGACAGGCCGGCGGAAAAGGCTGCGGAGGCTGCTGTGAAGGCTGCGGAAAGCGGTTCGGAAAAGAGCGGCAAGGGACGCAAAAAGGAGCCGGAGGGAGACGAAAATGGCGTGGGTTGATTGGAACTACTGGGCCAACGAATACCGGGGCGGGCAGATCGAGCAGGAGGCATTTTACCGCCTGGAGGCCGCCGCCAGACGGTATGTCGACCGGCAGACCTTTGGACGGATTGACCCCGCCCAGCTGACGGACAGCATCAAAAACGCCGTGTGCGCAGTGATAGAGGCCATGATGGCCAACGAGCAGGGCGGCGGCCTGTCTGCTGAGAGTATCGGGGAGTACTCGGTATCCTATGTCTCGGGCATTTCCAAGGCTCCCACGGAGGGCCAGCGGTTGAAAGAGGCGCTGCGGCTGCACCTGGGGGACAGCGGGTTGTTGTGTAGGTCTTGCTTTTGACTGCGTCAAAAGCTGGGGAGGAGATTGTGATGCTGACTAACGCAGATATGACGGTTTATCATCTGGCGGCAGACGAGGACGGACAGAGCGAGAGCTGGATCCGAACGGTAATCCGGGGGGTATGCTGGCAGGAAAAGGCGGCGGTGCAGGCGGAAAACGGCGGCGCAGGCGGCGCGGATTCTGTGCGGGTGTATCTTCCCCGCAGCTCCTGGAGCGCGGCGGATCCGCCCTGCCGCTGTGAAGACCGGATTGCCAGGGGCATCCGGCGGGAGCTTACGCCGCCGGAGGACGCCAGGGCCGTCACGGCGGTATCTGACAAGGACATGGGGCGGAGCGTCCGCCACTGGGCCGTTGCAGCGGTATAGCCGGACGGAGAGGAAAGAAGCGAATGGCGGGACGTTTTGAGATAAAGCCCACGGAGGAGCTGAAAAAGGCCAGGGGGCTGGAGCTGCAGGGCGCGGCGCAAAAGTACCTGGATACGCAGGTTGTTGCGGCCACCGAGCCCTATGTGCCGATGGATACGGGACTGCTTAAAAGCGCGCCGGGCACGCCCTACGGGGCCGGGGAGGTTCACTATGACACGCCCTACGCACACTGGCAGCTGACCCACGGGCGCAAGCCGGGAACGAGCGTCCACGGGCCGCTGCGGGGGCGCGAATTCTGGAACCGCATGAAGGCGGACTGCAAGGACAGGCTGCTGAAGGCCCTGGCCGCCTTTATCGGCGCGAAAAGAGGAGAATGAGGATGAGCGAACCAAAGAGCGTACTGGAAGGGCTGCGGGCCTACTTTTATACCTGCCCGCTGCTGGCAAAAGGGCGCATTCGGATGGAGTATCTGGGGGCCAGGGCCACCGGCTATTCTCTGGAATCTACGCCGGCGGATCCGGTGTATAGGCGGTATGCGTCGGGGGACTATCTGGGGCAGCTGCTGTTTGTGCTGGCCTCCCGGGAGGAGTACGGGCCGGAAGACCGGCTTGCCATCGAGAGCTGCGGCTTTTATGAGCAGCTGGGAAACTGGGTGGCGGCGCAAAACCGGGCGGGGACGCTCCCTTCCCTCCCGGCGGGCAAGCAGGCCCAGCGGGTGGAGCTGACTACCCAGGGGTATGCCTATGCCAACAACGAAAGAACCGCCCGCTATCAGATACAAGGCCGCTTGCTTTATTATGCTGGCGCATAATAAAGCTGTGAAGTTTGATCTTTGCTGTCTAAGACAGCAATTTGCTTCGCAAACCGATGCAAACTTCCGATTTGTTTAAAAAGGCCGCTTGCTTTATTACGCCAGCGGGGAGACGGGTTGGAACGCGTGAAAATGAAAGGAGATTGTTTATATGGATGGTACTTTGACCAGCCGCGCGAAGATCGTGGCGTTTTACGGGATTAAAAGCGGGGAGGGAGACTCCGCAACTACCACCTACCACCGGATGCAGGGGTTTACCTCCCTGTCGACCAGCAAAAACCCCAAGGAGTACACCCGCCAGTATGTGGATGAGGAATTTGAACAGACTGACGTGGTAGGCTACTCCCCTTCCATCGCCTATACCTTTGACCGGTACGACGGCAACGCCGTCCACGAGGACATTGCCAGGATTACCAACGGCGAACTGACCGGCAATGCAGCGCTGGTGGATATTCTGGTAGTGGACACCACCGACACCCTCAGCAGCGGGGGATGCAGCGCCGTCAAGCGCACCTATGCGGTTATCCCTGACAGCGAGGGAGATTCCATGGACGCCTACACCTATTCCGGCAGCTTTAAGGTCAAAGGGGACAAGGTGAACGGCTCTGCCACACTTGGAGAAAACGGCATGACCGCAACCTTTTCTGAGGTCGCCGGGGCTTAAAAACGGAAACCGGCAGCGGATTCCATAAGGTTATCCGCTGCCGGTTGTGAGAGAAGATGAATTTAGATGCGCAGTTGCTCCATAAGAGCGTCCTGCAAAACTTTAGAAAAATTTACATTCTGGGAAACTGCAAGGTCGTTGAGCCATTCGGGAATGGTCAAAGTTTTTTTTACGGACTGTGCATGGTGAATACGGCTATATGCCACGCTGTCAAACTCCACCAGGGCTACAAAATCCCCTGCCTGTAATCCCTGGATTTTGACAGGTTCCGTGGGAACGGGAGCGGAAGCGCCATGGGATGCCAGCTCCTCCAGACAAAGGCCGATAGCGTCTTTGGTCATATCGTAGGCTTCTTCCAAGGTATCCCCTTCAGAAAAGCAGCCCTCCAGGTCTGGGACGGTTACAGAATAGCTGCCCTCTTCCCTTTCAGGGTGAAAAATGGCGGGATATAAAAGCTTTGACACAGTGGATAACCTCCTTTGTAGGGGTGGCCCCCCAAACAGGGGGCTTATTTTTTAAGCCCGGCCTGTTTGAGAATGCTCTGCTCAGTTCCGGTTTTCAACGGTTTGTTGTGATAGGGTACGACGGTAGTTTTGCCGGTATTCGGATTTTTATATAAGCGGTGGGAACCGTTACTGCGCTGATATTCAAACCCGTTTTGCTCAAGAAGTTTTATCATTTCTTTTGGCGTCATCGGCATTTGTCTCTCCCCTTTCACTGTTTATAGTATAGCACGTATTAATACGTATGTCAATGCTTTTTTGAAATTTTTCTTTGCAATGACCAATGCGTTTTCCTCCGCTTATGGATAAAATTTTGCGTTTTTATGTTGATTTGGTAAATTTAATGTTGTATCATTGAGGGGAGGTAATATTTTACAGGAGGTTGATGGTTGTGTCATTTGGTGATTTGTTTAAAGGCAAGCAAAATCAAATGCTTCAAGATCGAGTGTCTGAACTGGAAGCCAAAATTCCTCAAAGCATCACTGAATTGGAAAATATTTTAAGCGACTTAAAGGAAAAACAGAACAACCTGGAGCAACAAATAGTCGAAAAAGAAGAGCATATCAAAAAAATTGATGCGGAAATTTTATCCAAAGAGAGCCGGAAAAAAGCGTTGATTTCTGAAATGACGGCTATTCAGACATCTCTTATATCTCTGAATGACGAAGTGTTGTATCAGTCCTTTGCTCTTTATGAGCCAAGATATAAATTTGCCAGTTCCGCCCAATATAAAGATAAACTTATTGCACTCAGAGCAGATCAAAAGCAGATGTTGAAAGAGGCCAATGCTGCTGCAAAAGAGTCCAAATGGGTAATTAACGGAAGTAATTCCGAAGGGAAAAAGATGGTAAGAGATGTCCAGAAGCTACTTTTGAGGGCGTTTAATTCTGAATGCGACGAACTGATAGAAAAAGTAAAATTCAACAATGTTGATGCGTCTGTAAAGAGAATTACTGCGTCAAATGATGCGATTAATAAATTGGGGCAGGTGTTAGGGATTTTTATTCCCCCGCCCTATTTTCAATCTAAAATAAACGAGCTGTATATTGCTCATGAATACCAGCTTAAGCTGCAGGAGGAAAAAGAAGAACAAAAGAGAATCCGGGAAGAAATGAGGGAGCAGGCCAAACTGGAAAAAGAACTGGAAGAGGCTCGAAAAAACATTGAAAAAGAGCAGAAACATTATCAAAATGCTCTTACGACACTTAATAGTCAATTAAAGGATCCAAAACTCTCCCAAGAACAAAAAGACGCTTTATTGGAAAAGAAGGCGGAAATTGAATCCCAGATCGGATCACTGGATGATGCTTTGCAAAAGGTTGATTATCGTGCGGCCAATCAAAAAGCAGGTTATGTTTACGTGATTTCTAATGTAGGTTCTTTTGGGGAGGGAATCTATAAGATTGGAATGACCCGGAGATTAGAACCCATGGAACGAGTAGATGAACTGGGAGACGCTTCTGTGCCGTTTGATTTTGATGTTCACGCTATGATTTTTTCAGAGGACGCTCCGGCGCTGGAAGCGGCGCTTCATAAAGCGTTTGAAGACAAAAAGGTCAATATGATAAACTACCGCAGGGAGTTTTTTAAAGTTTCACTGGATGAAATAAAAGAAGTTGTTCGCAGAAATTATGATAAGACAGTAGAATTTAACGAAATCCCACTTGCCGAAGAGTTTCGGCAGTCATCAAAAATAAAAGAGTATGCTGCCAAAAAATAGCTTTCCGGAAATTGAGTTGAGCCAAGTAAAAGAAAGTGTTGACAGGAGACTGATAATATGCGCAATACAACAATCGCCAGCAAAAACATTGTAAAAAAGATTGCAATTTTGATAGCGGTTGCAGTCACGTTTATTTCTGGGTGTGGCGTAAA
>ERZ1035037.365-NODE-365-length-14283-cov-7.496416_pt1 | contig 14283 bp, 15 predicted proteins | sample MGYA00520618_ERZ1035037 | MGnify/ENA primary metagenome ERZ1035037 (study PRJEB33766, sample SAMN09781741) | gut metagenome | biome: gut microbiome | host: Homo sapiens | place: Madagascar | study: EMG produced TPA metagenomics assembly of the PRJNA485056 data set...
AACATTCTGACCGATATCGAAGCTGGCCTCTACACGAACAGCTGCGACAAGGACCGGAACTGGATTGGCGAAGCGGAGGTCGCCAAGGCTGTTTACGCCGTTTGCGGCGAAGCGGTTGAAAGACTGGATGCTGAGAACGCGAACCGGAACAAGACGGTCTACGCATGGGACAAGTTCAATCAGAACAGCGGCGCAGCGGATGACGGCACCATGGCCGGTCTGATTGCCAAGTGGGGCGTCGAAGCTGCCACTGAAAAGTGAGAGAGGAGTGAAACGAAATGTTTACTGAAAAAACTGCATTCGAGGCTCGCGTAACCAACAACTTCCGCGATGACCTCATCAATGTCACCGGTAGATACCAGGCTTCCAGCGCTGATGCGGATTGCGATGCCGGCCGTCTGGTCATTCGCAACGGTCAGCTGCCGTGTGAAGGTTTCACCGGCGTCAAGAACGAGAACGCGTGGTACATGAATGACGCGACTTCCACCACCAACGCTGGTGAGGTCGTCTATGCCGCGAACACCTACGAAGTTCAAATGCTTCAGGGCAAGCACGGCAACATGTACGCTGTCGGTACAGAGACTCTTGGCCTTGGCATTCCTGCTGGCCGCGACGGCACGTTCACCAAGATCGTCTTCGACGGCGACCATGCGTACCGCTTCGGCATTGGCAATGTCAACGCCGAAATCAGCACCAATACGTTCTTCACGATCGATGCAGGTAAGCTGAAGCCCGCCGCAGCCGCTCCGACTGCAAATGGCGCGCTGTACTTCAAACTGCTCGACACCGGCAAGTTCACCGAAGGTACGACTGCCAGCTTCGAGTATGTCGACGTGCAGGCTTGCAAGGTCTACGCATAAGGAAGGAGTGAATTAACATGCCGAAAATCAATCTGAACAGCGTTTCTCCGTCTGTTTTTCTGGTCAATGCGGCCAACGATGAGCGCGCCGATATCGTGTCGAAGGGCAGAGTCCTCTTCTATGAGCACGCAGCCAACGGCAAGTCTGCTATCATGGCGGCCAATGGCCTGAGCTCCGCCGGTGTTCAACACATGCTGACTCCGAAGGGCTACAAGGAACTGAACGAGAAGTTCCAGCGCGAGCACCTGATGTATGCAGCCAAGATCTGCTGCGCACAGACCGGCGAAACTGCCCCCGTTGACTTTGAGGATTTCAAGCGCAACGGTCAGCGTTTCTATGGCAACGCTGCGTTCTATCGCGTCCTGCAGGGCATCTATCAGGAAACTGTGACCCCGATCATCGCTTCCGTCTATTCTGAGGCTGTTGATCGCTTCGCAGATGTCGTTGAGGTCGGCTTCGGAGAGACCTACGCCATCTCCGTTGGCTCCAACGATATCCCTGTGTTCCAGGATTCCTCTTGGGGCGCGTCCAGAAGCGTTCCTAACAACCGCTTCTACTCCAAGGACTACACCCTCAACCCGCAGCCCAAGACCGCGCAGATCGTTGCGAAGTGGTTCCAGCTGGTAGGCAACAATCAGGACTTCGGCGTCTTCTTTGCCAACATCGTTGCCGGTATGTACGCCAAGACGATGGGCATGTGGCATGCCGCTCTGACTGCGGCTGCCGCAGACACCACCCTGATTCCGGCCAACCTGAACTTTACGTTCTCCAACCAGAACTGGCTCTCAGCTGCCAACAAGATCGCTGCCCTCAACAACACGGTTACTTCCAACCTGTTCGCCACTGGCTCTGCGGTCGCTCTTGGCAAGGTCCTGCCGACGCAGGCCACCGGCTCCACCAACGTCAACATGGACGCTGCGCTGGCTATGCTGCTCGGCGAACGCTACAACAGCACCGGTATGCTGGGCGAGTTCCTTGGTGTGCGCCTGATGCCGCTGCGTGATGCTGTCAGCCCGGTCAACCTCAACACTGCTCCCACCACCATCCTGTCTGCAAACGACATTTGGATGATGGCCGCGAACAGCAGAAAGCCGATGACCATCGCTTACAACTCCGCGACGCCCATCACCCTTGAGATTGATCCCACGCGTACCGCTAACTTCGAGATCGGTCTCAACCTCACGATTGCGCTGGATTCGGTTTCTATCTTCAGCAATCGCATTGCGCACTTCACGATTTAAGCGTTCCTCCTTTTGCGGGGCGGGTCTTACCTCCAGCCCGTCCCGCACCATATGGCTCCGCATGGTGCTGTAAGAGACGGTTCGAGTCCGTTCGGAGCCAACATTTGTGGAGGAATAGCCATAAAATCTGGAAGGAGTGTGCGATATGGCTGAAAGCAAGAACACTGGAAAGAAACCCGGAAGACCGAAGAAGACACCTGTAGCAGAGGAAGTCAAGGAAGAAGTCGCTTTTTTCGATGTCCCGGAAGAGGATCAGACGACCAACACTGCGGAGAAAGCAGCATCTGGCGAAGATAACGTTCTGACTGTTAACGCAGAAGACGTGGTCGGAATCGGCCACGATGGCAGCGAAACGCCGCTGACTACTCTGGCCCCCACGTTGAAAGGCGAGGCTGTGGAAGTTCCAAAGAAAACTCCGATTGCAGAAGAACCGACCTTTACGATGGCAGATGTCCAGAAGATGATCGCGGAAGCGGTTGCAAAAGCAGCTGCTGATTTCCAAGCGAAGCCCACAGTAGTGCCGCAGATCGTGCAGGTATCGAGTGATACGGAAATGGTGCAGTTCCTCTGGCAGGCCGAAGTCGCGGAAGACAATACGGTTTTCTTCGGCGAAGGCGGCCTGTATGGTCAGGTCACTGGCAAAACCGGAAGCTTCTATGTTCCCAAGAAGGATCTGTCCAGAGTGCTCACGGAGCTCAACCGGTACTTCCTCAAGAAACGCTGGCTCATTATCGTGTCCGGCCTGACAGATGAGGAACGTGAAGTCCTTGGCGTTGACTATAAGGATGGCGAGTTGCTGGATAAGCAGGCGTTTGCAAAGATGGTCGAGCTCGGCGATAAGATGCTGGAGATCTACCCGAACCTCTGCGAAGGCCATAAGAAAATGGTTGCACAGCGATATGCCGAGGCATACCAGAGCGGAAGCCCCTATGTGACTCGCGACATTGTGGTTCAGCTGAACGAGCTGAGTAAGACTGCAAAGAATCCGAAGGGCGATTTCGTCTCCATCATTGAAGAAATGAACGCGCGAGACGCGCAGTAAGCATTGCGCCGTATGTGGGCGCAGGAAAGAGGTATTGAAACATGAGTAGTCCTGTCTATAGTGAGTTTTCCTTTGTGCCTGCGTCCGCATACGCGGCTGGTAATAACGTTTTGCCGGATATCCGCACGGCAGTTAAGAGCAACTTCTCCAACCTTGAGTGGAGCGGTTCGGAAGCGGATATTCTCGGCGTTGAGATGCAATCGGCGGCGGCGTTCACTGTAAAACTCAACCGAGAGACACAGCTGGCGGCTGTGCAGGAAGGTTCGGTCTATACCGTCAAATACAATGGTCCGATTGAATATGTCGTATTCAGCGCGGCGACCACGCTCACCTATTTCCACGTTCGGTGGGCGATGCAGAACAAAACGCATGGCGTTGTAACGCTCACGACCGTAGCCGGTGCTGTGATTTCACGCGGCGGATACCAAGTACCGGCCGTTGATACCAACAAGTATGAGCTGGCAATCGGCGGCTATGTACTTACCGCAGACGGCGTGATAACGACGTTCTTCTATAACCTTGAAAGTGCTCTGACCGTGAGATTCAGCATTGAAAGTGCTGACGTGACGGTCGGACCTGCGCTGACTTATACGGGCAGTGAACAGGAAAAAACTGTGACAAGCGTGAAAGTCGGCACAAAGACCCTTACCGTCAATACCGACTACACTGTGTCTGGCAATACAGGCACAAACGCCGGAGCATACTCTCTGAGAATCGACGGTATTGGCAGCTACAAGGGCACAATCATCGCCCCGTGGACAATCGCAAAGGCAGCGGCTGGACTGAGCGTTACGCCGGAAGCCCTTGATATGTCTGCCGGTGCAAGCGATACGTTCAAGATCGCGACCAGCTCCAACGGAACGATGCACATTGAGAACAGCGATCCGGATGTTGCATCACTTGGAGAGGTCGACGAAAGCTCGAACGTTACGGTGGAAGCTCTTGCTGCGGGTGAGACGGTTATCACCATCGCGCAGGATGAAAACGAAAACTATCTGGCAGGACAGGCTCAATGCACTGTCACTGTCACGGCTTAATATAGAAAGGCGGCGGTCACATCATGGACAGCAAGGAAAGAATTGAAGCTCTGTGCGGCATCATTGAATCTCTGTTGTTTCTCATTGAAGATGAGACTGCCGCTGACTGCATCCGGGAGGAATACCAAAATACCATGAACGATTCTTCCTATGAACGGGAGGAGTGGGACTGATGGGGACCTCTTGGAGCGATATCATTACAAATCACGCCATGGTCATCATCGGCGATGAGCGAATGACAGATGACCTCAGAACTGATTCGGCGCTTTTCTTCCGCCGCATGAGTGCTTGGGTCGGCATGGCAATACCGATGCTAAAAAGCCCTCCTGAATTGCAAGTTTACCTGACTGACGGGCTTGTGGAGCCGCAATACGCCGACTTTGATTGGGTAAGCGACCAGACAAGCACTACGCAGGAAACGGTTCTGCAAACCGGCAAGACCGGCTATGAGCTGTGCAGCTGTGTGACCGTGCAGTATGCACGGAATGGAGACGCGACGTTCTTCCCGTGTATGGATTTTACGTATGACGCAGAAACCGGAGCCGTGACGTTCCCCCAGCAGGATAACGCGGGAACCGAGTACCGGCTTGACTTCTATACGGACGGTCAGTTCCCACATGACCTGACGCTTCGGCAGAAACGGCTTCTGGGACTGGCAATCGCAGTGACATGGGACAACCGGTTCAACAGAGAATGGCTGAACATTCAGCCGAAGGTCAAGGATAAAAGCTTCAACACGCCGAATGAGAATACGACGATGAAAGAATCGACCGCGCGGTATAAGGAAAACTTGCAGATTTTCTATTCGGAACTGCGCGGGTACGAGCAGGAATGCGCCTATATGAACAGGGTGAATCCCATGCGGCGCGTGTTCTCCATGCTGTGATGATGGAACGAAAGGACGGTTGGACATCATGCCGATCTCAGACAATATCAAGAACGGCCTGATCGCATCCGGCCGACTGAAAACGGCGCTCAGAAATGCCCCGGCACAATATGGCGACCGTCAGCGGCAGTACCTTGGAGACCCAAGCACGGAGTTTGTGCATCAGTACGCAAAATACGCGACGGATTTCTTCGCGGCGCGCGTGCAGGGATTGAACCCGGATGCGCCGTATGAGTGGGAGACCACTTATATCCGTATGGCCGATATCGCGCCGGAGACTGCTTCGACGCTCCGTAAGCAGGATGACTATAAGAACATCATGTTTGCGGATGAAAGCATCGAATATGTGCCGGAAGGTACAAAAATCGAAGCCATGGGTAGTATATGGCTGGTCACAAACCCACAGAACATCTCCAATGCGATTGGCGGCGGCGTCATCCAGCGCTGCCGGTCTACATGGAACCATCTGGACTGGTACGGGAACCTGCTGCAGGAACCGCTCTGCGTAGAAAAGGCGATTCTGACCGCGAATGACAGCGATATGCAGGAGTACGCCCTCATCACCAAGGGCTATGTCAATATCACCTGCCAGAGAAACGAGTACACAAAGAACCTGAACACCAACAGCCGGATGATTCTCGGCTCTTCGGCGTTTAGGATCACGGGTTTCGGCGATTACGCGCAGGAGTTCACCGGCAATTACGATTCCGTCAGGCTCCTTGAGTTTACGGCCAGATACGAACCGCCGAACGAAGAAATTGATGACATGGAGAACCACGTGGCGGGCGGCAAGACGTTTTCGTGGGAAATCCGTATCAGCGGAAACCCAGTCATAAAAAACGGCTCTGTGGGGCAGCTGAAGGCCATCAGCCTGCGTATGGGAAAACAGGTGGACGAGGGCTTTGACCATCCCATCAGCTATCTGTGGGAAAGCAGTGACCCCAGTGTCGCCGATGTCGGAATGGACGGAACTGTATACGGAGTATCGGAGGGGACCTGCACTGTGACTTGCCGGTTGGAACAGAACTGCAACATCAGCGAAAGCTATGAAATCACCATCGCACCTGCGGACAGCGGCAATGAAGTGGCGTTCTTGGGCAATGTGCCAGACAAGCTGCACCCATACGAAACAGTGACCCTGCAGGCTGCACTCTTTGAGAACGGAGCTGAGCAGGATGATAAGGTTTCCTTCACGTATTCGGGGGCAGACAACATGGCATACAGTGCGTCTGAATCGGAGAACGAAACGCAGGTCACGTGCTGGTCCGGCAGCGATGCACCGCTGAAAATTACAGCCACGGCCGGAGATTATACAGCAAGCGTAGAAATTGTTTTGGGGGGAATCTGATGAGCAACGTTTGGGTCATGCAGGGTGACAGCTATGCAATGCCGTTTGTGCTGCGCATGATTGATGGAACTCTGATCACAGAAGATATGGTCGAGATCGTCGCGCTGAACCTGAACGGTCTTTCCCGTCAGTATCCGGGCGACGTGACATACGATTCTGGAAAGTGGTTTTTCCCGCTGACGCAGAAGCAGACGCTCTCCATCAAGGGAAGCATAACCCCGCAGGCAAGAGTCAAGTTCAAGGATGGTTCTGCGTTCGGCGGACAGGGGCGCAAAATCCCCATGGTTGATGCTTTCAATAAGGGCATCCTCGGAACGGACGGAAAAGGTAGCAGCGCTCCTTCCTCAGACCCCGTAAGCATCGAGATCTGCGCGGCAACGACACCTATCCAGATCACAGTCAGCGCATCAGGCCCGACATTCAGCTTTGAAGGCGCTGTGCGTTATGACGAACAACAGAACCTTACGCCGGAACAGCAAGAACAGGCGCGGGAAAACATCGGAGCTGGCACATCAAACTTTGACGGTTCCTACAACAGTTTGACGGATAAGCCGGAATCTTATAATCTCCCAGTTGCCAGCGAAGAATCGCTCGGCGGCGTAAAGGCGATTCCGAAGACCGACGAGATGACGGAGCAAGTCGGAGTCGATGAGAGCGGTGCTCTTTGGTATAAGCCGGGAACCGGCGGCACGAGTGAAATTCCTACGGCAGATGAAGTCCTTTTTACAAAAGACCTCGTTTTAACAGAACAGTTTGGCCGATATGTGCCTGTTGACGGTAAAGTCACGGTTCCCGCAGAAAACATAAGTGTGCAGGCAGTAGTCCTTGACGCTTTTTCACAGGATAAAAATCCGACGATTACACAGCCATCTGTGAGTGTATCGAGTTCTACGGCAAGGGCATATGAAGTCGGAACAAGTGTCACGCCTGCATACAATGGGTCGCTGAATCCAGGGGCCTACGAATACAAACCAAAGCCGACAGGTGTTGTTGCACAAAGCTGGTCCGCTGTCAACAACGTTACATCTGAACAAATCGCGACGCAGAGCGGCACGTTTGCGGCCTATATCGTACCAGATGGTGCAAACTACAAGATTACGCTCAACTGCACATACAGCGATGGTGAGATTCCATTTACCGCACTGGATCAGGAATATCCGGCTGGTCAAATCAAGGGTGGAACGAAATCTGCCACTACCGGTGCAATCACCGGATACCGCAATTCCTTCTACGGAACGACGACCGACAAGGAAGCAACAACGGATAGTGCTGTGATTCGTGGCCTTGCGCAGAAATCGAACCGAGCATACACAAACGGCTCGACGTTCAGCGTAACGATTCCGGTTGGCGCACTGCGGGTCATTATTGCATACCCGGCAACCCTGCGAGATGTAACGAACATCAAGGACGTAAATGGCCTGAACGCCGACATTACGACCGCATTTACACAGGCAACGGTAGAAGTCGAGGGCGCGGCATCGTATCTCTCGATTCCTTACAAAGTCTACACCCTGGATTTTGCAACTCCAAACGACACAAAGAACACCTACAACGTAACCATTTGAGAAAGGAGGAGCAAAGATGGCACTTCCAAACGTTCCGAAGCTTGGCATGAGCGTGTCCTTCGCAATGACGTCTGCGATTCCAGCAGAATACAACTCGTATTTCTCATCGCTCGAAGAAGCGCAAGCTGCTGCTGCAACTGCTGGTCCTCCTGGCTCGACCGACACACTGTACTTTTACAGCCAGATCATTCACGTCCTGACGGATTCTTCAGCTGACGCTTATATACTCCAACCGGATAAAACGTTGAAACATCTTGGGGCTGAATCCGGCGGGGGTGGAGACAAGAGTTTCACATTTACACAGGCAACCGCCGAAAAGAAGTGGGAAATCGCTCATAATATGGGTAAATATCCGTCTGTAACGGTTGCTGACAGCGCCGGCTCTGAGGTTGTTGGAGAAGTTCAGTATGTGGATAGCAACAATGTCATTCTGTTGTTTGCATCTCCGTTTTCTGGAGTTGCATATCTAAATTAACGCAAAGGAGAAAGCAAAATGAGCAAAAGAACCTTCCTCGTAAATCTTGACCTCAGCAAAAATGAACTTCAGAATGCTGTCATTCAGCCGCTGGCTACTGCGCCTGCGAACCCGAAGTTCGGTCAGATTTACACCAACAGCACTGATAAGGTCATTTATCAGTTTGATGGCGAACGCTGGAAGCCCGTAGGTGTTGTCTACAACCAGGAAGGCAGCACCGGTGCAGTCATCGTTGGCCTCGATTCCACCGGAACTGTAACCACCAAGAATGTCGTCGAACTGACTCTGACCGGCTATACGCCTGTTGACGATGGTTATGTCGCAAAGGACATGACAATCCAGCAGGCTATGGCAGCCCTCGACACTGCGGTCAAGAATGCTGTGGCTGGTGGTGGCGAGGTCAACCAGAACGCATGGTCGAACATCAATGTCCCGAAGCAGAGTGAGAACGATACGACTGAGGTCGCCGGTCAGACTGCTGCAGCTACCGTTTCCGCGAGCTCCAAGACGGACACTTTCACGCTTGCCTCTGGTGACAAGTGGACGCATGTTGCTGCTGATCCCACGAAGAAGACAATCACCGTCGGTCACGCCTTCTCCGATGCAACTGCAGGAGCATACGGCGATGCCACGCACACTGTAGGCGTCACTGTTGACGCTGCTGGCCACGTCACTGCCATTGAGGCGAAGGAGATCGTTGGCGCGCAGTACATCACTGGCCTTACCTCTGACGCGCAGGAACAGCTCAACTCCAAGATTCCTGCTTCCGAGAAAGGCGCGGCGAACGGCGTTGCAACCCTCGGCGCTGACGGCCTTGTTCCGGCTGCCCAGCTGCCCAGCTACGTCGATGACGTTGTGGAAGCCTACATCGTCGGCGAGACCCCGCTTGCAGCTGACTGGCTGTCCATGACCGCTGGCGGCGAAGCCCTGACTCCGGAGACTGGTAAGATCTACGTTGTTATGACGGAAGGTGCTTACCAGAACAAGCAGTATCGTTGGGGCGGCACGACCTACGTGCTCTGCAACCCGTCTGACGTCAACTCTGTCAACGGCAAGACTGGTGTCGTTGTCCTGACGCAGGATGACATCGGCGCAGGCACCACCTACACGCAGTTCAGCAAGGAAGACAAGACTAAACTGGATGCCGTTGCCGAAGGTGCTACCAACAACACCATCACGCTCAATGGTACGGCTACAAAAGACCCGTCCTTCTTTGCTCCCACTGGGGCCGGTGAAGCCGGTCAGATTCTGGTCTCCGGCGGCGCAGATACTGCCCCGACTTGGCAGGCTATGCCTGTACACCTCAAGAAGTACAGCACTAACAACCCCGTCCTGACGGCTGCAGGCGGCGCTTACACGTGGACCATTGCGGCACAGGATAACGGCCCCACGTTCCCGATGCTGGTTCAGGTGTACGAAGCTGCTACCAACGACATGGTAATTGCGGATGTCTCTCTGAACGAGGACAACAGCATCACTGTTGTTATCAACCAGACTGATTCCACTGCTACCACGCTGGCGGCTGGCACCTACAAGGTCGTTGCAATCGGCTGATTTGCACGTTATAGCCCCCAGAGAAATCCGGGGGCATCAAAGAACACCTCAGAAATTCTTTTGGGGTGCTGTTTGATGCAGATGGTTAGAGGTGTAAAATGAAGAACCTTTCAAAATACGATAACGATCTAGCAGTCCCGACGAAGGAAAAAGTCGTCCTTGCTATGCGGGCGACAGCACGCAGTACGAGTATTACAAGACGGCGTCCAACCGGAAGAAAAACCGCGCATGGTATTTGCGCTCGCCGAGACGCAGCAGTACCAGTTGCTTTGACAGAACTAAATGGAGCGGTGAATCGGACTGGAGCGTCGCGTCCGAGGTGGAAGGCATCGCAGCGGCATGGTGCTTCTAATTAACATGTAGGAGGAAATCACATGAGAAACCTTACGAAATACAATGAGGGCTTATCGATTCCTCGTAAGAAAGACGTGGAAGAACGCTCCACTGCGACGAACCTTGAAAACGGGGCCGGAGCTGGCGCGCTGAAGCAAGTGGGTGCAGCAGCTGCTTCCGGTGCAAACGCGACGGCGTTTGGCTCCGGTACGTCTGCATCCGCAGCCAGTGCTCATGCAGAAGGTAACGGAGCAGTCGCATCCGGAAGTGCATCTCACGCGCAGAACGACGGCACGAAAGCTACTGGTGATTATTCTCATGCAGAAGGTTCCTCCACTGAGGCTTCCGGACAAGTTGCACACGCCGAAGGAACTGGCACGATCGCAGCGAACCGCTCTCAGCATGTAGAGGGTGAGTACAACGTTCGGGACCCGTCTGGAAATGAACCTTCCGGCCGTGGTACTTATCAGCATATCGTGGGCAATGGAACTTCCAATTCGAACCGATCCAATGCTCACACAATGGACTGGAACGGCAACGCATGGTATGCCGGCGATGTCTACGTCGGCTCTACCAGCGGCACCGGCATGGACAACGGCTCGAAGAAGCTCGCCACGGAAGACTTTGTTACCACTTCTTACCTCAAGAAGACTGGTGATTCTTCCGAGACAACTGCGACTTTCGAACAGGCAGCAGCACGCGAAAATGTTGCTTCTGGCGACAAGCTTTCTGTCCTTTTTGGGAAAATCGCAAAATGGTTCTCTGATTTGAAGACGGTCGCATTCAGCGGAAAGTCTTCTGACCTTGATAACGACGCAAAATTCCAGACCGAAAATGACCTCAACACGGCTCTCGCAGCGAAGCAGGACAAACTCATCTCGTCCGGCGCAGCGGTCGGAGACCTGATTAAGGTAAAATCTGTAGATTCCAGTGGAGTTCCAACTGCATGGGAAGTCGCTGAAGAAGGTGTGGATTATATTAAATCTGCTCCTGTAACAAGCGTCAACGGGCAGACAGGTGCGGTTTCTCTTACTAAGAGCGATGTAGGACTGAGCAACGTTGATAACGTATCCATAAACGCCCGCCTGAACCGCACGACGAACGTCGCCGAGGACGACGTGAATTACACAAACTACATGGCCCGTGGCGAGGCATTATTTTCTTATGAACATACTCCATCTGTCAACGGAACTATTGCATGGCAGTATGAGTGAGGTGTCAATATGGCTGAAACATGGGTATTAAATGAAGCATTAAATCCGACTTATAGTTTATCTAAAACAACGATATCATTTACATCGAATGGGCACGCGTATGCCGCAATTTCGTTCAACAGCCGAAATTTAGTATATTATACTAATCCTTATTCGAGTTCGGGTACTACCGTTTATAGTCAACGTGGCGCAGGTGGGTATTGGACAAATAGCGCATATAAAACTGTTATATTTGATAGTACACCTACAGGTAGCCTTTTGTCATGGTTACAGACAAATGGTACAAAGCAAGTTGAGCCTGAACCAGAAGTAAAGAAGAACGTTTGTTTGATAGATGGCACAGGATATTCTATTCTGCATGGTAAGGCACTTATTAGTGGTACTGGGTACGATATCAAAAATGGAAAAGTATTGGTCGATGGAACAGTATACAATATCCCATTCACGCCGAAAGCATATGTCGTCACGGTAACGTTGAGCAATTACACCTATGTTATATACAATGACACACTCTATAACTATGATACGGTCTTATACGTCACTCCCGGCGATTCAGTGCGATGCGTAGTTAATGCGCCTCTGCGTGATGGTATGAATTACGTTGCCGTTAGAGTAAACGGAACGAAGGTTAAGACATCAAGTTTTATGGGCCCGCCTCCATATGGCCTTGGCCAATATAGTTATTACTACGACTTCACACCTGAATCCGATGCGACGATTACTGGAACAGTAGGGGGAACAAATAGAGGGCAACATGGCGAAATTGACATTACAACATAATACGGGAGGCAAAAAATGATCTATTTCAAAACAAACAACACAGAATACCCGGCAAGCATCACCGGAAAAATGGCAGATCGAGACTGGGACAACCGAGAGTCCAAAGCAATCACACTTGAAATGGCATACGCAGAGGCTGCACAGCTCTTTGTCGATGGTCTGAGCTGGTCAATCGTCCAGCGTGACACTGTGCCAGTTTACGACGAGAGCGGCAATCCCACGGGCGAAACGACTGAACAGGTGCAGGAATGGGACAATTCTGATTTCTGCGTTGCTGGTAGTATCACCGACAATCGCAACGGCACTTGTACCTGCAAGATGGGCAAAAAGACCCAACTTGAAACAGAACAAGAATTAAGGAAAGATGCCGAAACAGCAGCGAAAATTCTTCTTGGGGAGGCGGAGTAAATGGGTACATATACAGAAAGAGCGCGAGCACTTCGTCCGTTTATCATCAAGGCCGCCGCAAGCCTTAGTGATGCCGACGCATTGCAGGCGAAAGAACTATACGCACGTTGGGCTCCCGACATGGTAGTCGAGCCTGGCGATCGTCTTGTGCATGCAGTCGATGGTGTAGACAAGCTTTTCCGTGTTAACGAAGGTCAAGGTCACACCACTCAGGAAGGTTGGGAACCAGATAAGACCCCTGCACTGTTTACAGTTATCAATGAAACCAACGCCGGTACAAAAGAAGACCCGATTCCGGCAGCAAGAGGTATGGAATACACTTATGGTCTGTATTATACAGATCCGGAGGATAACAAGCTTTATCTCTGCGAGCGCACAGGAGCTACGGCCGGTGACAAGATCACACTCCAGTACTTACCGCACGAATTGATTGGGCAGTATTTTACGGAGGCTGCAACGTGAATGGTTACTGCGAATATGCATACCGAAAAAACGGAGATGTAAGCCTGCACTGTCGGCGTTTGAAAGAAAACGGCGAAAGGCATGACTGGTGCGCGCATCAGTATCTGTGCAGCAGAACAAAAAAGTGGGAGGTTTCTGACGGAGCTGCACACTGCAATATCAAAACCTAGCATACAATCAATAAAGCCATACACCCGGAAGGAGTTGTGAAAGTATGGAAAAGATCGTTGTCACGAAAGAAAAACTCATGCAGATGCCGGACTATGTGCCGCTGCGTGAGAAAATGGAGTTCGTCAAGGAAGCGGCAGACCTGTGCTTTGATCGTGTGGAGTTGAAGATCGACGGCGGCCTTGACAGCATGCCAATGCCACCGCTTTACAAGGAAAACACCGCAATCAAAAGCTGCGTCCTCATGTCGGCATATGCAAAGCTTTATCTCAGCGAGCCATATGAGGTCGAGAAGAACCAGTGGCTTATGACAGAAGCGGACTACGACCGTTTTGCTGCAAGCCACATCATGAACCAGATCGAGCGGCTGAAACGCTATGACGGCGAAGTACGGGACAAGGCGTTTGACGTGATTGCAGACATGCGAGACCTCGAAAAACGGCTGAACACCGAAGTTTACGGTTTGACGCAGGTAATGAATGAACCGGTCACGCGCATCATCATGGCACTGCAGCAGCAGACCACGCCGGAGGCCGTCAGCGGCGCTTTGAACGAGCTGAAGGACGCGCAGAAGGCATTCGCCGACTACATGGATTCTCGGCAGAAGCAGGCGGAGGAAGGCTGAAATGGCGGTATCGGTCAATTCGGACACTTACCCGTATGACAGAATCCAGTCGGGATTTACGCGGCTGCGCGGTACAGAGGAAATCCCAATCAAGATATTGAAATACCTGATGGATTTGCCGCTGCCGGGATACACGCCGATAGACGATAACGACCGTGCCCGTGTCCGCCTAATGAAGTACCTGTGGTACGACGGCGCGCGTCCGCTGGCAAATCCGCTGCCCACGCCGACCGAGAAGCTTTCCATGCTGTTTGACGGGGACAACCCCGTCCTCAACACGCAGGA
>ERZ1035037.366-NODE-366-length-14275-cov-4.539873_pt1 | contig 14275 bp, 10 predicted proteins | sample MGYA00520618_ERZ1035037 | MGnify/ENA primary metagenome ERZ1035037 (study PRJEB33766, sample SAMN09781741) | gut metagenome | biome: gut microbiome | host: Homo sapiens | place: Madagascar | study: EMG produced TPA metagenomics assembly of the PRJNA485056 data set...
TATTTAAGATTAGCCTTAGCTGTCTCTGCAAGCTTTGTGAATGCAGCAGCATCATTAACAGCGATTTCAGCGAGCATCTTTCTGTTCATCTCGATGCCTGCGCTCTTAAGACCAAACATAAACTTGCTGTATGAAAGACCATTCATTCTTGCAGCAGCATTGATTCTGGCAATCCAGAGCTGTCTCATCTGTCTCTTCTTCTGCTTTCTTCCTGCATATGCAGATGTTAAAGCTCTCATTACTGACTGTTTTGCAACTCTATACTGTTTTGAACGGGCTCCTCTGTAACCTTTAGCTAACTTAAGAACTCTGTTATGTTTCTTCTTTGCGTTTAATCCGCCTTTAATTCTTGCCATTTAAGTTATCCTCCTTACAATACCAATTACATATATGGTAAAATCTTCTTCATATTCTTTACGTTAGTGCTGTCAACAAGAGCAGCCTTTCTAAGATTTCTCTTTCTCTTAGTGGTCTTCTTTGTAAGAATGTGGCTCTTATATGCTTTCATTCTCTTTAACTGACCTGTTCCTGTCTTTTTAAAACGCTTTGCAGCAGCTCTGCTTGTCTTCATTTTTGGCATGATAAAAATCCTCCTTAAAATTGTGCATATAATATTTAACGTTTCTCAGCTAAAACCATAGCCATACTTCTGCCTTCAACCTTGGCCGGTTTCTCAACAACCGCACACTCTTCAAGTGCCTTGGCAAAATCATCAAGAATATGCTTGCTGGCTGTCATATGTGCCATCTCACGTCCTCTGAATCTTAAAGTAACTTTAACGTTATTACCTTTCTCAAGGAACTTTCTGGCTGAACCGATCTTGGTATTAAGGTCGTTAGCTTCAATATTAGGAGATAACCTCACTTCCTTAAGCTCAACTATCTTCTGTTTCTTCTTGGCTTCCTTCTCCTTACGTGCAAGCTCATATCTGTATTTACCGTAATCTACGATCTTACATACAGGCGGCTTGGCAGTCGGTGCAATCTTAACAAGATCCAGTTCGGCCTCTCTTGCAAGCTTCATTGCATCTCTGGAAGACATGACGCCAATCATCTCGCCATTCTCGCCGATAACACGAACCTCTTTGTCTCTGATCTGTTCATTAATCATTAACTCGCTAATGGTAGTGTACCTCCCAAAAAAAATATGCTGATAGAATAACTATCCGCATATATACACCAATGATCATATAAATCATATATTTCTGTATTATAACCCGGGTCGCCAGTGCGCCAAGGTGAGAGCGGATACTCTTCTTCTTTTCACAACTTCTATAATATATCATCAAAAGCATTGTATGTCAATACATTTTTAAGGCAAAAATAGAAAATAGTTACATAATTGAATTTTACCTGTGACTATGGTACAATAATACCACAAAAACTAATCTGATTCAACCTGGAGGGCACATAATGAGCAAATTTATAATTACATCCGATACCACATGCGATTTACCGAAAGATTTTTGCAAGTCGAATAATATAGACATACATCCTTTATACTATCGTTTTGGGGATAATGAAGTATACGGCGGCGACAAGGATATTACGCCTGCAGAGTTCTATAAGCGTATGAGGGATGGCGAAATGCCTACCACAATGGCCACTAATCCGGAAGCATCCCGTGAGATTTTTGAATCACGCTTACGTGAAGGATATGACATAATCCATATTTCTTTTTCATCGGCTCTCAGCAGTTCATATCAGAACACATGTGTTGCAGCATCCGAGCTTAATGAAGAATATCCGGAACATAAAATCACTGTAATCGATTCTTTATGCGCATCAATGGGCGAGGGCCTGCTTGTATACAAGGCCGTTAATTTCATGAATGCCGGCCACTCATATGAAGAAACAGTATCTTATATAGAAGAACTTAAGCTTCATATTTCACACCAGTTTACCGTTGATGATCTGTTCCATCTTCACAGAGGAGGCCGTGTTTCCAAGGCAACAGCCATTATCGGAACCATCATCGGCATCAAGCCTCTCCTCCATGTAGATGATGAAGGACGACTGATTGCAATCGGCAAGACACGCGGACGTAAGAAATCCCTTGTATCGCTTGTGGACAAGATGGCCTCTACAATGGGAAGCCGCGATAATGACGTCATTATGATAAGCCATGGTGACAGCCTTGAAGATGCCGAATTTGTCGCTTCACTCATCAGGGAGCGCCTGAATATCAATAATATAATAATTAACACTATATGCCCGACAATCGGTTCACATTCCGGTCCGGGAACAATTGCACTGTTTTTTGAAGCTGATGTAAGATAAACAATAAGGGAACGGCATCAAACCGTTCCCTTTGTCATTCTATTTAATTATCTCAAATCCTTTCCAATACTTGAAAAGAACTTTGGCCACGAACCGGTCTCTCTTAACATTTCCCCAGAATCTGGAATCCGTTGAATTATTACGGTTATCACCCATCATGAAATACTCGTCATCGCCAAGTATGTATGTCTGGTTATTGACCGTGAGGTCTTCCCTCGGTGTCTCGTTAAGATATGACTCATCCAAATAGATTGTCTCTCCATCGGCTGTCGTAATTATTACCTGACCGGCTTTGATGGTTACAGTCTCACCCGGAAGTCCTATTACACGCTTAACATACAGCTTGCCGTAATCGGGTCCCTCCGCAGGGCATTTGAATATTGCCACGTCACCACGCTTAGGATCAGTAAAATAATATGTCATTCTGAGACCTATCATTCTGTCCTTTATGTTAATTGTAGGAATCATGGAACCCGACGGCACCTCGGCATTTACAATTACGAATTTGCATAAAAGAAATGCCACCAGTGCACCTATAAGGATTACCCTTACATATTCCATTGCAACCTGAAAAGTCGTTTTATTGGCCTCCTTAACGCGCTTTGCTTCCTTTTTCTCTTCTTTCCTATGCTTCTTAAGTTCCTTCGGAGACATTTCCTGCTCCTCAAGATATTTACCGGAATAAAGCGTTCCGCCTTTATTTTTCTCTTCGTTAGCTGCCATTTAATCTGCCTTTCTTCTATTTGAAATATTTAACACCTGACTCAAATACTTTCAAATCCTGCTCACCGAAGATATTGACTGCAACAGCATCTCCCTTACGTTCAACGTGCGCCATCTTACCGAATACACGGCCATCAGGACTTGTAATACCTTCAATAGCTCTGTATGAACCGTTAACATTCCACTCTTCATCCATTGTAGGATTACCGTCAATGTCAACGTACTGTGTTGCTACCATTCCTTCTACAAAAAGTCTGTCAAGCCATTCTTTGTCAGCAACAAATCTTCCCTCGCCATGTGAAGCCGGTGTTACATATACACCGCCAAGTTCAGCGCCTGCAAGCCATGGTGATTTATTTGATACGACTTTGGTGTATACCATCTTGGATATATGACGGCCGATTGTGTTCATTGTAAGTGTCGGTGAATCCGCCTTCTGTTCTGTAATCCTGCCGTAAGGCACCAGACCGAGTTTGATTAGTGCCTGGAATCCGTTACAGATACCGAGTGCAAGTCCGTCACGTTCGTTAAGGAGCTTATCTACAGCTTCTTTGATCTTGGCATTACGGAATGCCGTTGCAAAGAACTTGGCTGAACCGTCAGGTTCATCACCTGCTGAGAATCCGCCAGGGAACATGATAATCTGTGCCTGATTGATTGCTTTTTCAAATTCGTCAACCGAATCCCTTATATCAGCTGCAGTAAGGTTCTTAAACACCTTGGTAACTACGTTGGCTCCGGCATTTTCAAATGCCTTGGTGCTGTCATACTCGCAGTTGGTTCCCGGGAACACCGGAATGAATACCGTAGGCTTTGCGACTTTATTCTTGCATACATAGATGCTGTCTGCATTGTAAACAGGCGTTTCAAGCTTCTGTCCGCCCTTAACGGCAACTGTCGGGAATACCTTTTCAAGAGGTTTCTTCCATGTATTCAATGCCTCTTCGACACTTATTACCGCATCACCGTATGTGAATGTTCCGTCATCAGTAACTTCACCGATCACAGTGTATTTGCAGCCGATCTTATCAAGGAGTTCCGGATTAGCCTCGGCAATAATACATCCGTATTTAGGTGCAAAGAACTCACTGCTGTCATAATCTGCGTTAATCCTGACTCCAAGCTTGTTACCGAATGCCATCTTGCTGACTGCTTCCGCGATACCCTTTGCATTAAGGGTATATGCACTGACAACAGCCTTGTCTGCAATAGCTTTGGCAACCGCATTGTAAAGTGCCATAACCTGTGAATATACAGGAAGGTCATATTCATCTCTCTCTATCTCAAAGAGAACTATTTTATTGCCTGCTTTCTTGAATTCAGGTGTGATTATATCATTATAACTTCCGGTATCAACAGCAAATGAAACAAGTGTATTAGGAACATCAAGATCATTAAATGTACCTGACATACTGTCCTTGCCACCGATTGACGGAAGACCGAATCCCATCTGTGCATCAAATGCACCGAGAAGAGCTTTCATAGGCTCGCCCCATCTTGCAGGATCCTCTGTCATTCTTCTGAAATATTCCTGGAAAGTAAATCTTATTTTCTTAAAGTCACCGCCCGCGCAGACAATCTTAGCCATGGACTCAACAACAGCATAGATTGCGCCGTGGTATGCGCTCCATGATGAAAGGTACGGATCAAAACCATAGCTCATCATCGTCACGAAATCAGTCTTGCCCTTAAGGACAGGAAGTTTGGCAACCATGGTCTGGACTTCGGTAAGCTGATATTTACCGCCATATGGCATGAATACCGATCCGGCTCCGATTGAACCGTCAAACATCTCTACAAGACCCTTCTGTGAACATACATTAAGATCTGAAAGCGTCTTAAGCCATTCAGCCTTGACATCTTTAACTTCCGGTGCTTTAAAGAGATTATCTTTCTCTTCCGGAATGTTGACAACAACATCCGTCTCCTGATGAGCTCCGTTGGTATCAAGGAATGCCCTGCTTATATTAACGATTTCTTTGCCTCTCCATTCAAGGATAAGTCTCTTTTCTTCTGTGACTACAGCAACCTCAACAGCTTCGAGGTTCTCCTCGTTCGCATACTCAAGGAAAGCCTTCACATCCTTAGGGTCTACGACAACAGCCATTCTCTCCTGTGACTCGGAAATAGCAAGTTCTGTACCGTCAAGTCCCGCATATTTCTTAGGAACTTTATCAAGTGATACTCTGAGGCCGTCTGCAAGTTCTCCGATTGCTACGGATACACCGCCGGCACCAAAGTCATTACATTTCTTGATAAGACTGCTGACTTCAGGTCTTCTGAATAATCTCTGAATCTTACGTTCTGTAGGCGCATTACCTTTCTGGACTTCTGCACCACATGTATCTATTGATTTCTCCGTATGTGCTTTGGATGAACCCGTAGCTCCGCCGCAGCCATCGCGTCCGGTTCTTCCGCCGAGGAGAATGATGATATCTCCGGGATCTGATGTTTCCCTTATAACCGCGCTTCTCGGAGCAGCGCCCATAACAGCACCGATTTCCATTCTCTTGGCTGCATAATTAGGATGATATATTTCTTTAACATAACCTGTTGCAAGTCCTATCTGGTTACCGTATGAACTGTAACCGTGAGCTGCTTCGCGTACTATTTTCTTCTGAGGGAGCTTTCCTGCCATAGTCTTATCAAGTGAAACCGTAGGATCTGCCGCACCTGTGACACGCATTGCCTGATATACATAAGTACGTCCCGAAAGCGGATCTCTTATGGCACCGCCAAGACATGTGGCAGCACCACCGAACGGCTCTATCTCCGTAGGATGGTTATGTGTCTCGTTCTTGAAATTCACAAGCCATTCCTCAGTTACACCGTCAATCGTTACCGGAACAACAATACTGCATGCATTGATTTCATCGGAAACTTCCATATCCTGAAGCTTTCCATCTTTCTTAAGCTTCTTCATTGCCATAAGTGCGATGTCCATAAGACATACAAACTTATCATCACGGCCGGCATAGAGTTCACCGAATGTTTCCTTATATTTATCAAAAGAATCCTCGATAGGTTTTCTGTAATATCCCTCGCCGAACCTGATATTCTTAAGTTCAGTTGAAAAAGTTGTATGACGGCAGTGATCCGACCAATACGTATCAAGAACTCTTATCTCCGTCATCGACGGGTCCCTGTGTTCCTCGTCATGATAATATTTCTGTATATGAAGAAAATCCTTAAATGTCATGGCAAGACCGAGGGATGAATACAACTCCTTAAGTTCGGTCTCCGGCATATCCTTAAATCCGTCAAAAATCTTAACATCGGCCGGATCCGGGAATATCGTGACAAGAGTTTCCGGCTTATCCATCTTAGCTTCTCTTGAATCAACCGGGTTAATGCAGAAATTCTTAATGCTCTCAAGCTGGCTGTCAGTAAGACTGCCTTCAACCGCATATACGGTAGCTGTCTTGATCTCTACATCTTCATCCTCACGAAGAAGCTTAACACACTGAACGGCACTGTCAGCTCTCTGGTCAAACTGTCCCGGAAGAAACTCTACCGCAAATACGTGCTCGCCAGGTCTGTGTTCAAAATCTTCTTCGTACACAATATCTACCGGCGGTTCTGAAAATACTGTTACAAGTGCCTTGCGATATGTATCTTCGGTTATTCCTTCAATATCATATCTTATAAGAACACGCACATTGGTCACAGTATCTATATTCAGATAACTGCTTATCTCCTCGCTAAGTTCCTTTGCCTTTACGGCGAATTCAGGTTTTTTCTCAGAATAAACTCTCTTTACGTTGCTCATGGGATTCTCCTTTTTGTTGGTTGTGTAATTATATTTATTCATGTAATCTTCTTATTACCTTATAAACAACCGCATCTTCCATAACTGTCGGTGCGGCATAAGCAAAAAATATCATGCCTTCAGTCGGCGAAATTACCTGTTTGATAACATCTCCGCTGCTCGTGTCTATTATTTCTCCAATTACATCGCCGCGGTATACCGTCTGGCCCGGATCACATAACCTCTTATAGAATCCGGCTGCGCCGGATAAAATAGGTGTCATATCATCTTCATTGATGACCTCGGCTATATAACCGCTGTGATTATTGTATTTAATAATACCCATTCTGGTGAGAAATCTTAATATGGAAGCTACTGCCTGCTTGGCTGACACATCATCAATGTAATCGCTGCAGTTAGTATAGAGCGAAAAAGCACTTGTGCCGCTCATCTGCCAGTTATAATTAAGCGTTGTTGTATCCATCGGTTTAGGCTTTCTTATTACTACAAAGGGCAGCCCGAACAGATTCGCAAGGCTCGGATTCTGGAATCCGGTCTCCATCATACGGACATGCGGAACAAATTTACCGGGCATATAGAAGCTGGTAAGCTGTATTCCATAGCTGTATCCCTTGATGATATTCATTATATTGGCCGCAATCTGCTGCGTTGTATCTCCGGCTATATGTCCCGGAAACTTTCTGTTAATATCCGAATCGTCAAGCGGCCAGAACCGTCTGTCTATATTCATAGCATACTGGTTCAGGCACGGTATGACAAGTATTGACTTATTCCCGGCAATCTGACCATGCTCTTCAAGCTTACACAGTTCCTTTATAAGCTGTGAGCAGATGTATGTCTGCTGATATTCATTACCTCTTAACGATCCTACAATGCACGCCGAATTATCGCCGTGGCCGAAGCGATATCCGTTAATTTTAAATGTATCTCTGTAAATTCCTTCAAGTGTATACAACTCTTCTTTATACATAGGATGCACCGCCTTTACCGTTATCCTCGCCGGCCGTATGGTTCTTACATATACGGGCCATGATTGCTCCCTTATATACTACCGGATGTTCCCTTAAAGTAAGCAGAAAACCGTCATCCTGTGCAATAATATTTTCAAGCACTTCTCCCGTCAGCGGACTTACTATCTTGCCTATTTTAAAGCCTTTGGTTATATTTACTCCAATCTGGGCATCTTCAAGTATAAAAAGACCCGAACGGCATGCATGTATAGCTGATACCTCACCGGGATTAGCTATGATCGGATTCTTCACTTCATCAACAGGACCTGACCATATTCCAAGTTCTTTCATAAGCCTGAAAATTCCGTTCAACGTCTGTCTGGCATATTCTCTCGTAATTCTCGAGCCTGCACCCATCTCCACCACAAGCGACGGCACACCGAACATATTAAGGCAATTCGCAAGTGATGATTCAAGATATGCCGATGATGATAATGCCCATATGATGTCAGAATTCATAAGTCTGGCATACGGCAGAAGCTTATCATAATTCTCCGGGCTTAACCTTACCTGCGGCACTTCCTTGATAAAAATATTGGACGAATGCACATCTACGCACATATCACTTCCTATTATATCCTGCGTAAGCTTATATGCTATATGCTCCGCCATTGCCCCTGAATCCGTTCCCGGAAATACCCTGTTCATATCAAGGTCATTCATGGGAATACCGCGGCATCCCGTATCTATGCCAAGCGGATTAATTGACGGATATACATCAACTATTCCGTTAAGATATTCCGGATGTTCATTAATTGTCTCTATAAGTTTATAACACACATACTGACCGTTAAGTTCATCTCCGTGTGTTCCGGTTACTATGGAAATTCTCTTAGTATCCTTATCTGTATGTTCCGGTTCAAGCCTGTTCTTTCTGACTACAAGTCTCTCTTCAACCGGCATCTGTAAAGAAACTATTTCTTGTATCATTATTAACTCCTTCAGTCGTGCGATATACACCGCACAATATGTTCCGTAATATTATACACCTAACCAAGCCAGAAATCCAGTATTTCTTGTTCGACTTTATTACAGTCGGTAACCCTGTAATCCCGCCATTCCTCCGGAAAAATATTCAGATACTGTCTCTTAAGGAATCTGTCATCCAGCAGAATTATGATTCCTCTGTCATCAACCGTCCTGATAACACGGCCGGCAGCCTGCAGAACTTTGTTCATTCCCGGATACATGTATGCATATTCATATCCGCAGTTTTCTTTCTCATCATAGTAACGCCTCAGCAATTCGCCCTCGGTGTTGATGGACGGGAGTCCCGTTCCAACAATTATCGTACCTATAAGACAGTCATTTTTCAAGTCAATTCCCTCAGAAAACACTCCTCCCATTACACCAAATCCCAGCAGCGACCTGTCCTTATTCTCATTTGCTTCAAATCTCCCGAGAAATTTCTCCTTATCTTCCTCATTCATATTCTGATGCTGCATCATGATATCCACATTGTCGGTTATCTCATCGAACAGCTCTGCCACATCCTGCATATACTTGTACGAAGGGAAGAAAACAAGATAATTGCCTGTTTTCGCATGTATCACAGAAAGAATATATTTACGGATTCTGATATATTCCGCCTCATTGCGCCTTGTATACCGGCTTGTAACATCATTTCCTATCGCAAGCAGCCTCTTCTCAGTATCAAACGGTGAACGTGCATATACCGCATATTCTTCCCTGCTTCCGCCAAGCAGCTCTTTGTAATAATTGACCGGAAGGAGCGTTGCAGAGAAAAATACCGCAGACCGGCCCATCGCAATCCGTCTGCCAAGGCATCCGGCCGGATTAACGCAGAATAATCTGAGCATAAATCCCCTCTCCGTATGTTCAGTATATATTATATAGTTCTCATCCAGTTCGTCCCGCATACTGTTGTAATGATTTACAACAAAGAAAAATTCCGAAAGTTCCTTCATATACTCAAAATCCGCATTTTTCTCCATAAAAGACGTCAATTCCTCGCCGAGTCTCTGCATATTCACAGCAAAATCGCCGTCATCATCAAGTGTCATATACTCCGTATCGCACGCTCTTTTATATTCGAGCAGATTTCTGTTGCACCTGTCCAGCGCTCTTGAGAGTTTCTTGCTGTAATTTCCGGCAAGTTTCTTTATTGAAAGAAAATCCTCTTTGTAAACCGAGGCACTGTACATCTGCCTTGCGCGGTCAACCAGATTATGCGCCTCATCCACAAGAAACACATAATCCCCTTTCTCCGTATCCGAGAAAAAACGCTTCAGATATACATGCGGATCAAACGCATAATTATAATCGCATATCACGCCATCCATCCAATAACTTATATCAAGGCTGAATTCAAACGGACAGACATTATGCTTATGTGCATACTCCTCCACTTTCACTCTGTCGATCACATTTTCATGAGTTATTATATCATACACCGCTTCATTCACGCGGTCATTATGTCCTTTGGCATACGGGCAGGCTGCAGGATTGCATTCAGGTCCCGTCTCCGATTCAAGAAAACATACCTTATCCTTGGCCGTTATCGTGACTGTCTTAAAATCCAGTCCTTCATTTCTTAGAACTGCGAACGCATCCTGCGCCGCCGTCCTTGTAATCGTCTTGGCTGTAAGATAAAAAATCTTATCACTTATGCCCTTTCCGATTGACATAACCGCCGGGAATACCGTTGATATCGTCTTGCCTACCCCCGTAGGTGCCTGTATAAAGAGATTAACTCCACGGCTTACTGCCCGGTATACATTAACAGCAAGCTCACGCTGCCCCGGCCTGTAATCAAAAGGAAACTTAAGTCCTTCAATCGATTTATCACGTTCACTATGATGGGTATACAGATAATCTCCCCAGCGTCTCAATTCCGTTATTATCCCATCGAACCATTCCTTAAGCCGGGCTGCGCTCATAATTTCTTCAAAATATTTCACATCTGCCGTATCAAGGCTCACATAAGTAAGCCGTATTTTCATGTCATCAACATTTTCCCGCGCAGAATAGAAATAAGCATAGCACATAGCCTGGGCTTCATGCACATATACCGGTTCTGTAATATATCTGATATCTCTGTATGTTCCTTTTATCTCGTCAATCGTGACATATCCGTCATTTTCAAATATTCCGTCCGCCCTGCCTTCAATCTCAATATCATAATTTTCTCCGGGCACGGTAAATTTAAACGGCACCTCCGCGCGGTAATCAGGCCCCATCGATTTCTGTATACGCCTATGTGCCTTGCTTCCCGCATCCATGGCGTTCTTGTCCGTCACACCTTTAAAACGGTTGTCTATATTCCCGGACTTACAGATAAACTCAACAAGTGTTCTTACGGATATTTTTAATTTGCCATCTTTAATATCAAACATAATAATCCTTTATATGCAAAAACAGGAAGTGCAATCATGCACTTCCTGTCCTAAAATCGTTATATACGCATAGTGGATATCTTATACAATACCCTGAGCCTTCATTGCCTCTGCAACCTTAAGGAAACCTGCAATGTTAGCACCTGCAACATAGTTGCCCTCAAGACCATACTTCTTGGAAGCATCGTCAAGATTGTGGAAGATGTTAACCATGATATTCTTAAGTTTAGCATCAACTTCCTCAAATGTCCAGCTGAGTCTCTCTGAGTTCTGGCTCATCTCAAGTGCGGATGTAGCAACACCGCCGGCATTGGATGCCTTGCCAGGGCAGAAAAGAACTCCGTTCTTCTGGAAATACTCTGTTGCTTCAAGAGTAGTAGGCATGTTAGCACCTTCTGCTACAGCAAATACGCCGTTAGCAACAAGCTTCTTAGCGTCATCAAGGTTAAGTTCGTTCTGTGTTGCGCAAGGAAGAGCAATGTCAACCTTAACTTCCCACTGATTGGTTCCCTCTGTAGCCTTGTCATGATACTGTGCTGACGGTCTCTTAGCTGCATACTCTGTAAGACGTGCTCTCTTAACTTCCTTAACTTCCTTAAGAAGTGCAACATCGATTCCTTCCGGATCATATACCCAGCCTGTTGAATCTGAGCATGTTACAGGCTTAGCGCCAAGCTGCTGTGCCTTCTGAATAGCATAAATAGCAACATTACCTGAACCTGAGATTGCAACTGTCTTGCCTGCAATATCCTTGCCATTGCACTTAAGCATCTCCTCTGTAAGATAGAGAAGACCATATCCTGTAGCTTCTGTTCTTGCAAGAGAACCGCCGTATGTAAGTCCCTTACCTGTAAGAACTCCTTCATAGAGGTTACGGATTCTCTTATACTGTCCGTAGAGGAATCCGATTTCACGTCCGCCTACACCGATATCTCCGGCAGGAACGTCTGTATCAGCACCGATGTGCTTGCAAAGCTCTGTCATAAAGCTCTGGCAGAATGCCATAACTTCTCTGTCCGTTTTACCCTTAGGATCGAAATCGGAACCACCCTTGCCGCCACCGATAGGAAGTCCTGTAAGTGAATTCTTGAAAATCTGTTCAAAACCAAGGAACTTGATAATTCCTAAGTTAACTGAAGGATGGAAACGTAATCCTCCCTTGTACGGTCCGATAGCACTGTTAAACTGTACTCTGAAACCGTTATTAACCTGAACCTGTCCCTTATCGTCTACCCATGGTACACGGAACATAATAATTCTTTCAGGTGTTACAAGTCTCTCAAGGAGAGCTTCCTTACGGTACTCTTCTTCATTAGCTTCGATAACTACACGAAGAGACTCTAATACTTCTTTAGCTGCCTGATGAAATTCAGGCTGTGCCGGGTTCTTAGCAACTACAAGTTCTAAGACTTCATCTACATACGACATTGAAATATCCTCCTTACGATGAAATATCATTTATTCGTACTTCATTATAATAAAGTTTTTTCATGACTGCAAGAAATTTTTTAATTTCGCATATTTTCTTTATTTTATTATGCGAACAGTTCATTCAACATAATATTATTAAGTTTTGAGATTTCATCAGACTCTTTGTCATAATAATACGGTCCCCACGAAAGCACATCCTGCGGTGGTACACCTCTCGTGTTTACATCCTGTACAATACCTTCAAAATCACCTGCCATATGCTTATCGCATCCGGATGCCGGTATAAGAATTACTTCATGGACGCTGCTCGGCAGGATATAACAGCTTCCGAATTTCTCTGCAAATGCACGCAGTGCTTCTTTGCACATCATGCCTATAGCACCATAGGTTCTTACCGAATTGGTGAGTACATACATAGACAGGCTCTCTTTATCCATCAGGTCAGACTCGCTGTCCGGTAATGCATCCGGATCCATCTGTATATATTCCATAAGGATATCACACATATTCGATATGCATACCGGATACATTCTGTACGTGTTATTAATTGCAATGCAATACAGTGATTCAGCATCCGCGCCCCACAATCCGGCAAGATTGTTTGAAATAATGAACGATCCCATTGACCCTTCAGTATCTTTAACAACGCCATAAAAAACTATTGACAAATCGAGGAATTCCTTATGTGGCACGTCTTCAAGCATTTTACTATTGCTCTCCGTATTTATAAGCCGGCATACTATACTGTCTTTGACCGATTCAAAATCCGTTAAGTCCGGCAAAATTATATCATACCCTTCCATTGCCTCCTTAAATTCTTCGACGATATCTTTTACGATATCTTCAACAGAAGTACCGTCCTTATACATATCATAATACTGCTCAAGGTATATTGCCGGTGCCGCTTCCTCTCCGGTATATCTTATAACAAGTGCGCACAGACTGACCGCATTGTTCTTAAGCGTATGCTGTACCTCCACCGTGCAGTCTTCATTCTGATAAAGTTCCCGGACCTTGTCACATACTGTCTCTGTAAATTCTATATAATTCATACTAATCCTTTCTGTATTTCAACCCCGGCAGGCAAAGGATTATGCTTTAATAAATAAAATCGGAATAATCAGATTCCCAAAAAATTAAGAAAAAAAGATACCGCACCGCGTGGCCTCACACTGCCACACGGTGACGGAATGAAAAAATGATTATAAAAATCGGGTAATTATATCAGATTATACTCTTGAAAGGTATTCACCTGTTCTTGTATCAATCTTAATCTTATCACCAAGGTTAACGAAAAGCGGAACCATAACCATAGCACCTGTCTCAACAGTTGCAGGCTTGGTAGCACCTGTTGCTGTATCACCCTTAACGCCCGGCTCTGTCTCTGTAACTTCAAGTTCAGCGAACATAGGCGGCTCGATAGCGAATACCTCACCCTGATATGAGCAAAGCTTACACTCATCATTCTCCTTAACGAACTTAAGTGCATCTCCGACATTATCTTCTGAAAGAGTAATCTGCTCGTAGTTCTCCTGATTCATGAACACGTACATATCTCCGTCCTTGTAAAGATACATATATGCTGACTTATCAATATGGGCAAGCTGGAATTTCTCAGTAGGTCTGAAAGACTTCTCAACCACACCGCCGCTCTTGATATTCTTTAACTTAGTTCTTACAAATGCTGCACCCATACCCGGCTTAACA
>ERZ1035037.369-NODE-369-length-14140-cov-14.518921_pt1 | contig 14140 bp, 18 predicted proteins | sample MGYA00520618_ERZ1035037 | MGnify/ENA primary metagenome ERZ1035037 (study PRJEB33766, sample SAMN09781741) | gut metagenome | biome: gut microbiome | host: Homo sapiens | place: Madagascar | study: EMG produced TPA metagenomics assembly of the PRJNA485056 data...
CGCACACGCCGCAGGCGATGGGGATGTACTTGTCGTCCATGTTGGGGATGGCCTTCACCACCAGCCCCAGCAGATAGCAGATGACGGTGATGGCCGCCACAGAAACAATGCCGAAGTCCATCTCACTCCGCCTCCTTCTCCGCGTCCGCAGCCTCGCAGGCCAGCACAGCCTCTTCAAAGGCCGCCCGGTCGTGGCCCTTGTAGGCGTCCACCAGAGCCTGGTAGTGACGGCCGATGAACTCGCAGATCTCGCCCTCGGTGGTGTCCTCGGGAATGGGCTTGTTCACCTTCAGCTTGGCCAGGCCGATGAACAGATCGGGATCCTGGTTGCGCTCGGTCTCCTCGAAGATGTCATAGATGTACATAGCGTTCATAATTTTTACTCCTTTCCCTGCTCCAGATCCTGGAGCCTGTGGTTGATGACTTTGATCTGCTCCTCCACAACCGGCATCCGCCGGGCGAAGTTGTTGTGTTCCCGGACTTCCCGGGTCAGTTCCTCGATTTTCGTCTTGATGACTGCCTGCTGGGTGTCCATCTTTGCGTCCATCTTGCTGGCGGACTTGTTGGACGCGTAAATGATGCCCAGCAGGCTCAGCCCGCCGGTGACGATGGCGCAGATGATGGCCTCGGTCATGCTCTCTCTCCTCTCCACATGTTAGTTTTCGTTGATGTCCTTGTGTATTTACACCTCCTCTATTAAAATTCGAGTGCTTTTATGGATTAAAGTTCCTGAAGGAATTACAAACGCGGGCCGAATATGACATGGAACACTTGCGCTGGAATAAATCGCATTTCCATTAGAATCAATGTACCACGCATCGCCAGTGTTACCGGTTCGTGGAGAGCGAAGCCACCAATTCGCACCAATACGATCGTCGGAAAATGTCTTTCTCTGCTTGTTTGCGGTTGTGTCCGTGCCTAAATAAAAATAACTTAGCTTTTCTCCGAATATGGCCATTCGATCTTTATCGTCAACGGTATACCCCACCTCAGAGCCACTTAGAAGAAAGATTTTTGTGCTCAAGCCATTGGCGCCTGTCGCCGCAGACCCAGAACTGCCAGTACCATTCCAATAGGGTATTTTGATAGATCGAATCGCGCCTTGCTCGATATTTCCAAGAGTATTGAAATAATCCCCATTTAACCAGGTATTGATTGTGCTTGCCGAGTAATTATTGTTGCTACCGAATTTATATTGGGTAGCCAGACATTTGTTTCTCAGTAACCAAGTCCCGTTGCAGCTGCTATCATAGGTGTCACCGGGCAAGCCCTGATGCACGACAATAAACTCCACAAGGCTGTCGCCCTCATTGATATTGACAATTGAGCCAATAGCTAAAGCGCCGACTTCAACCTCTGCCACAGGCTTCATATGCACAGACCCTTTCCGCAGATAGATGCACCTTCCCATCATTCCACCTCTTCCTTCTCCGGCAGCTTCCCAATTCTGGCTTGATATATCTCTTCAAGCCATGATTTCCATTGTGTTGCTGTTGATTTGAGTGCTTGAAGGCAGAACAAAAGCAGGACGAACGCCTTTGGTATAAGTCGCTTTATCCTGACTTGCAGATCCGCCGGTTGTCGAGATATACACCGGATATCCCTTTGTACTGCGGTAAGGTGTGCGAGTCCAATATTCATAAGCTGCGTTATTGTACTGTGCTACTCGTTTTGCGTTTGCACTTGCAGTTTCTCCTGTTGTGAAATAAGACAATTTGACACCATCTTCAGGGATGTTGATGTCGTTTTTGGTGAGGCCTAATTCATAACAGGACAAGAGGAAAATTTTGCAGATTAAACCGTAGTCCCCGCTAAACGCAGTGCTGCTATTGTAATAGCCATAAGGAATATTGACCGTGGAAATAGCGCTCTGAACTTCACTTGTAAACAAGTTTAGGAACTCATCGTTTAGCCAAGTACAAAGGGTGCTTGAATTAAACGTAGACATGGCTGATGTATGATACTTTTGCGTATTATATATATTTTTCATTAACAGCCAAGTTCCATCGCAACCATCACCATACAGGCTACTATTGCCCGGGACACCGTGATTCACTACAACAAACTCTGTAAGCACGCCATCGACGTTTGTTTTAACGATAGACCCAGTCGCTAACGCACTAATTTCCACGCTTCTAACAGGCACGCTCAACAAAGGCACGATACCCGACATTATTACTTTGCCCATTATTCTACCACCGCCCCGTTTTTTATTAGTGTTGTAGATGGGAGGGTAAAGCAGGGACGATAACCATAACGATTGCCAATATCGCTTCTGCTATAACCACCAGAAGGTGCTACTGCATACACGTTCGTAGTCTCACCGGTTTCAGCTGTTCTTGTCCATTGCGTAGCTGTGCTAATATTCAGTGTAGAAGCAATATTTAAGGGGTCTCCCAACACAGGCGCATAAGTATGAGAAAGACCAAGTTCCGTCAAAGATAGCACAAATACACTCTGTTCATAATTAACGACCGTTCCGCTACCGTTGCCTTCAGCAATCTTAAACTTTGTCTTGCCAACCTTGTTGCGCAACCCCGTGCTTAGGATATTCAAATAATCATTGTTTAAGTAAGAATTGATAGTGCTTGGGGGGTATTCGTTTGTTCCGCCTACATACCAATAATTATTCGTATAATAATCCTTCCTAACCACCAACACTCTGCCCCCCCCATTTAGCCCACTCTCGTAGTCCTGCTTAGCTACATAGAACTCAACAGGGGAGCCATTTTCATTGATGGTAACAATACTGCCCTCTTCAAGTGTGGCAAGAGTAGGGGGTAATTCCATCCTCCCCCCACCACTCACAATAACCCGGCCCATCACACGACCTCCACAACAATAGGAATGGCCACGGTATTAGCATCACCAAAGATGGTAAAAGTAATACCGTTAGCAACAGTAACAGCAAAGCCGTTAGTGATACAGGTCAGGTACTCGTTTTCAGCAGCAACAAAGGCCGCATAGTCGGTGATGTTATCTTGGCTATGGTCAACGATTGCGGTATCAGTGGCCTTGACGCCGGTGACAGTGACAGTCTGGGTTTTGGTGCCGTCGTCGTTTTCCGTCCAGGTCGTGCCGATGGTGGCCGTATAGATCTTGACGGAAGAGATGTCCGGCAGCTGGCTGCTGGGCACCTTCCCATCCACCAGATCGGCCTTCCCGTTCCACTTGTTCCGCTCCGCCGCCGTCACGTGCTTTACCGTGTCCCCCATATGGGCCGTCAGATTCTGCTGCACCGCCGCCGCCGCTCCGGCGTTCTCTTTGCCTGCAATGGCCTGCCGCAGATCTGCATGGGCAGCACTGCTTTGGTTGTGCGTGTCCACATAGCCCTGCGCCTCTGCTTTTGTGGCAAAATCGCCGCCGACCACAGCCGCCGCCCTGTCAGACCAATACTTTGCGTTGTTGGTGTCCTCTCCGTCCCGGGTTCCTGTGCCGCCTACCGCCCAGCTCTGGGCCGTCTTGTTGATGCCGTCCACCGCTGCGGCGCTCTCCGCTGCGGCGCTGGCACTGGCCGCCGCGTCAGCTGCGCGCGCCTGGCTTTCTTCTGCGGCCCTCGCTGCACCTGTTGCGTACCGTAATGCCTGATCCTCGGCTGTCGATGCGTTTTCCGCCGCCTCGTGGGCTCTCTGCTCACTTTGATATGCGGAAAGTGCACTGTTCGATGCCGATTGCGCCGCCGCCTGCGCATTTTCCAGCGCGGATCCGGCGCTCTCCGCCGCTGCCTCTGCTGCTGTCTGTGCCGCTTCCGCTTTGCCCTGCGCCGTCTCTGCCGCGCTGGCGGCCGCCGCCGCAGAAGCCGCGCTCCCGGCCGCCGCCGTCTCGCTATTTGCCGCCGCGCTGGCGGAGCCGGATGCCGCCGTCTCGCTGGCCTTAGCGTTTGCCTCGCTTTTCGCCGCCGCGGCCGCACTGGCCACCGCCTGGCTGATGGTGCCCTTAATCCCGTCGATCTCCTTCTGCAGCTGCTCCGCCTGGCTGGGAGTGGGATCGCTGGGCTGACCGGCGTTCTCCTTAAAGGGGGCTTCCTTCACCCACAGACAGTCTGCCGCGCTGCGCTGGCGCTTCCCGTCCACATAGCCGTCGATTACAAAGGTGCACTCACCGCACTCCGCCAAAGGCTCCCCGGGGATGGGGCACAAATAGATCCTGGTGCTGGCCGTCGCATCCTCCAGCAGGTTGGTGCCCAGGGTGATCTCCACCGGGTTCTCCCCCTTGGCGTCCCACCAGGTCACTTTCTTGGCGTAGCTGTCCCACCCCTGGTCAAACTCGATCCGCAGGCTGGTGGTGTTGGCCTCGTGCTGCACACCCGCGTTCCGGTTGTCCTTGGTGATGTAGCTGCCATTCACCTTTACTTCGATGATCCTGTCCATTCCGTCACCTCACTATAAGAAAAGGGCAGTCCCGTGCTGTCCGGTCTGCCCCTATGCCGTGTCATAGAGTAATGCTCTGTTCCGCGGTCGTATTCGGTTTTTACAGCCCGGAGCGGCTGAACTCCTCGCTCTTGGCGTCCATCAGGCGGCTGGTCTCATAGTCCTGGTTGTCGCTGTTGTCCAGCACCTCCGCGAACTTCCGCTTGATCTTCACCCGCACGCCCCGCTCGATCACGCAGTTTTCGCCGTTCACTGCCACAAATACAGGATCCTTGTAGCGGCCGTTGTCCTTGAACAGCTTGACCTCCACATATTCCTCTCCCCGGGCCAGGTCGGCTTTGCGCTTCTCGTCCAGTTCAGGGTTCTGGCCCACGCTCTCCTTGGCCTGGGCCACAATCTTGGCGGCCTCCGCCTTGGCCTGCTCCAGCAGCTGGCGTACCTGCTCCTGCACCTCGTCCATGGTGGGGTTCTTCTTATCTGCCATACGGCTCCTCCTTACTTGCCCCGCCTGAACGGGGTTCGGTTTTGTACCTCTCCCCCCGCCCTTTCGGACGGGGGGAGGCTCACGGCTTATGTCCCTGTTAGTTGCTGTCGGAGTTGAAGGTGCTGCAGCTCTCGATGCGCACCATGAACTGCTCCACCAGGCGCTCAGCGGTCTTGGTGGCTTTCCAGCCCACGGTGGCCCGCTGGTTCAGGGCGTCGGCAGTGCCGGCAGAACCCAGCTGCTTCACGATGTGCTCCAGGCCGCCGCCCTCGATCTCGGTCACGCCATAGGCGTTGTCGCCCAGGATCAGGGTGGAGTACACGGCCCGGCCGTCGGTGCCGCCGCCCTCGGCCTTGATCAGGTCGCCGTCGGTGGTGGTGATGGCCTTGTCCAGCACGATGCTGGCCGCGCCTGTGGCGCCCGCGTTGGCCCGCAGGATGGTATACAGGGTGGTGCCGGTGCCCACGGTAACCTTCTTGCCGCCCATACGCATAGCCTCGTCGGCGGTGATGGCCTCGTCGATGGCCACCACGTCGCTGGCGGTAGAGGTGGTGCTCTTGGCGGTCACCTGGGTGGCGGTGCCCACAAGCACAGCGGCCTTGAAGATCTTGGCCTCGGTGGTCTCCACAAAGCGCACGCCCGCGATGCGGCCGATCTCGCCCTCATACCAGTCCTTGGGGTCGTAGTCCTTGACCTTCTCCCACTTGCTGTCGTTGGTCAGGTCGTAGGCTACGTCAGGGTGGATGATACCCACGAAGCTGTCGCCGATCTTGTCGGCATTCTGGGTCTTCAGGGCCCGCACAGCCTTCTTGATGTCGTCCACGGTCAGGTAGCAGTTGCTGGAATCAGTGCTGCTGCCGCCCACCAGGCTGGAACGGCTGGTCACGCCGCCGGAGTAAATGACGTTGGTGCCGCCGTTGAGCACCTCCCGGGTGATGGTGTCCAGGGTGGCGCCCGCCTGGTTGCCCAGCAGCTTGGTGGCCTGCACCAGGTTGTTGTCGATGGCGGTCAGCATCAGAATGTCAGACAGGGTGACGTAGCCGCCGTACTGCCGCACCTCAGAGGTAATGGTAGTCACGGTCAGGCTCTGGCCGTCGGGGGTCACGCCCTCCTGCAGCACGCTCAGCAGCTTGGGCAGGGGGCTGTACTTGCGGAACTCAATAATCTTGCCGCCGTTCTTGGGGATGGGGTGCTTCTGGGCGAACTGATCGTGCACCAGCTTGGGCAGGGCGTTGTCGATCAGGTAGTCGCTGTAATACACCTTCATCTCGTCGGACAGGCCGCCGGAATAGGTGGTCTGGGTGTTCAGGTCTGCAAACAGCTGCAGATCCATCAGCTTTACATCAAAAACAGTTTTCATTCCTCGTGATCTCCTTTCCTGGGGGTCAGAACTTGATGTTCTCCCCCCGCTGTACCCGGCGTGCGATCTCCGCCCGCTCCGCGCGGGTCAGGTTGTGCACGTCATTCTTGACGATCACGGCGCTCTGGCTGGACGTTCCGTTCTCCGCGGGCCTCTCCGCCTTGCTCTGGATCCGGGCCGCCATCTGCTGGCCCGCCGTCTGGGCTGCGGTCTTGGCGGCCGCCGCCTTGATCTCCTCCATGTGCATCAGCTCGTAAGCCTGCTTCACGCTCACGCCCGCCCGCAGCAGTCCCATAAAGTCCCGGTTCTGGGCTTCGGCTCTCAGGTCGAAGGTGGGATACAGCTGTTTCACAGCCTCCCCCTGCTTGTACCAGGCGGCCAGCTGCTCATTGGCCTTCCGTTCGCCTTCCTGCCGATCCTGCATCTGCTTCAACTGGGCGTTCTCCCGCTCCAGCTTCTGCATGGACTTGTACTGCTCCACGGTCATGCCCGCCTTTTCGGCGGCCTCGCTCCAATAGGCGCTGTCGTCCTCCAGAGCGGTCTGCAGCTTACTGACGTCATTATCTGCGATGCCGTACCGCTGCATCAGCATGTCCATGATGGGCTTCTGCGCGTTCAGGCTGTCCTCCAGCCCTTTGTTTTCCTTGAAGCGGCGGTTGAAGGCTGCCTGGAACTTCTCGGCGTAGATATCCTTGTACTCCCCGTCGATCAGCTCGTCAAACGCCTTTCTCCGCTCCTCCAGCGTGTTAGAGGTGGTCTCCACCCCCGACTGCTTGGCCTTGCCCTGGCCCTGCTCCCCGGCGTCGGGAGCCTGTGCGGTTTCAGCTGCAGGAGCGTCCCCCTGCCTGCCGAATACCACGTTCTTGAACTCGCTCGCATTGGAGCGGCGGCTGCCTCCGCTCCTGCCCTTGACCTCAGCCTTTGGCAATGCGCCCCCCTGTCCCTGCTGGCCCCCCTGGCCGCCGGTCTCGCCCCCGGCTGCCGGTGCGGCCGCTGCCGCGCCGTCAAACAGCTGCAGATTCAGTTCAGGCAAAATAGTGGTGTGCTGCATGTCTCCATGCCCCTTTCTCACGGTCTTTCCCGAGAGTCAGCCGCCTCACGCGGCGTCTATGACCCCCACATTTTGTGGATACTTTTCTGCGATCAGCTTCAGGCCGGTCAGCGCCACCTCAAAGGCGCTGTCTCCGCCCAAACTGATGATCTCTGTGTCTCCGCTGGTTACCCATGCCTCTAATATAGTACCGCCCAGCTTTTCGATGCTGGCCAGCAGTGCGTAGGTCAGGGCAGATACCCCGGCGCACACAATGTCTGCCCCCTTGGGGCCATATCCGGCGTGACCCTTGGCGGTCAGCCGGTGCCGGTCGCCATCCCGGCTGTGCTCAATGCGGATCACTGGCTGTTCATGTCCGGGGTGGCCCGGGAGGCCAGCTTCTCCCCGTAGGACGTCATGGTGCTGGTCTCCGCCTTCTTCTGGGCGCTCTCCCCGCCCCCGCTGGGGGCTGTGGGCTGGGCCGCGGCCCCCTGGTCTCCCAGACCGATCAGATCCTGCCCCGTCAGCTGCTGCACGATCATCCCCAGCTTGACCACCTGCTCCTGCATCATGGCCAGCTGGTTCATCAGCGTCTGCCCCTGCTGCACCCGGTCCTTCACCTTCTGCTTGCCGTCGAAGTCCATCATGTCGATGGCCGTCAGGCTCTGCTCCGCCAGCTGGGGGTTGAAAAAGCCCAGCTGATACAGCTCCTTGGCCAGCTCGTTCTGGCTCATTTTGCTGTAGGGGCTCCGCTTCTGGGGCTTCACCACGATATCGAATACCGGCCGCCGATAGCTCTGGGCGTAGCCAGGCTCCATCTCCTGGCCGGGATAGGCCGGGCCGATGGGCTGGCCCTGGATACTGGCGTTGCTGAACTGGATATACTCGTTCTGCCCCGTCTCCCCCGTGATCCGGAACGACCGGGCCTCGTCGTAGAACTGCCGGATCAGCTCGATGGCCAGGTAGCACTCCTGGGTGTAGCTGCGGTAGCTGGCGTTGATCATGTCCCGGCTGGTCTTGTTCCCCGCCTCCTGCAGCGCCGCGATGGCCGCCGCCGCCGTCACGCCGCCGGAGCTGCTGCCCTGGCTCACGTCCCGGTTGCTGCTGGTCTCCTTCAGCTCGTCGATCTTCATCTGCAGGGTGTTCAGCACGTTGGTGCCCACCTGCTCCACCTTGATGGGCTGCAGGTTGTTGGGGTCGCCCTCGTAGTACACCAGGGGCTTGCTCCAGTCCAGGAACTCGTCCTCGTTAATCCCCGCGCCCTTCTTGGCCAGATAGCGCACCTTGGCGCTCATCATGCTGTTCTCCAGGATCACCTGGCTCAGCTTGTCGATGTACATCTGGGGGGACTGCATGATGGAGATATACCCAAAGCCCACCGGCGTCCCCTCCTCGGGGAACAGCACGTCGAACTCAATGGGGTATCTCCCGTGGGCGTAAAAGCCGTCCGGATACTTCTCCGGCTCGTTCTCGCTGGCGAACAGCACCTCGCTGCCCACGAACTTGCAGTAGTGCAGCACCGTCTTGCCCAGCCCCGCGGGCTTCTTGTAGTACCAGTCCACCACCACGCTCTTGTTGCTGGTGTCTACGTTGTCGTCGTGGACGTACTGCTTGATGTCGATGATCTGGCCGCCCAGCCTGCCCTTCAGTTGGGAATACTCCTGCTCCAGCAGGTCGTTGTCCTTTAGGTCCACCACAAACAGGTTCCGGCTGGCCTGCAGGTCCGTGATCCCCGGCTCCCAGAAGATGTTCAGAATGTCCATAAACCGGATATCCACGTCCCCCAGGCCGTTCTCCAGTGCCTGGTTCCAGAACACGCCCTTGGCGCTCACCCCGTGCTTCAGCTTGTACCAGCCCGCCTGGGAATAGGTGTGCTCGTACTCGTTGCGCTCGAACACCACCGGAAGAATGGCGCTCAGGGTTTGGGCATCGCTCTCGTCCTGGCGCTCCCGGGGCAATACATTGGGCTCCGGGTAGTTGTCCATCATGTCGGCATGCTTGTTGCTGATGGAGTTGAACATCCAGGCGGAGGTGGGCTCCGGCCTGGCCTCCTCGCCGGTGGGTGCCTTCTTGCCCCGGATTACATCCCAGTGCCGCAGCTTCCACCAGCGCTCCTCCTCCACGATCCTGGTCTCCAGGTTGGCCTTGCCGCCCTTGTAGTCCTTCAGGGTCTGGATGGCCCGCTCCACGGCCTTCTTGTCGATGGGCTGCCCGCCTAAAGCGGCAGATGCGGGCTGTGCCTGACTGCCCAGCGTGTCATTCACCGGCTCCGGCTGGGCCTGGCTGTCCATCAGCCCCAGCTTCCGGGCCGCCACGGGGATATAGTCCATAATGGTCTTCCCCCGGCTGTTTGGCGTGTTCATGTTCTGCAATTTGATCCCCCCTGGGTTTAATATCTCCGATACCACTGATACCGGTCGTACTCCTGCTCCGATTCCAGCGGATCAAACTCCTTGACCACCGGCTCCGCCTTGATCCTGGCCTCGATGGGGTTGGCCATCAGCAGATATCGGCAGGCGTCGTAGGCGTGATCCTCTCCGTCCGTGTCCACGTCCTCCACGTCCTTCTCGTCGTATACCAGGTTGGGCACCGTGCGGATGAAGTGCTTGCAGGTGTCGAACACATACAGCATGGGCTCCCCGTGCTCGTCAAAGGCCAGCCGGTGGTGCATCTGCATCTTGCCGTCCAGGCGGGCGTTGTCGCCCTTCTCCCAGTAAACCCGCTCCCGCTCAAACAGATCCCCGATGCTCTCCCCGCTCTGGCTGCCCCAGATAGCGGGATCGCCCACCCGGCTGATCTGCCTGCCGCGGAGGTTGGGATCCTCGCTCTCGATCCGCTTCATGTCCCGGGCCACCTGGGCTGGCTCCAGCTTCACACCCACGTTGGGCGTCCCCGTGCAGCCGTAATACTCCCGGATCAGATACATCCGCCGCTGCTCGTCCACAGCGGCCCAGTAAACGGCAAAGGGCCGGGCATAGCCCCAGTCCATGCCGCACCAGATCCTCCAGTGCCCCGGCACCCTGAACGGAGCGATCACATGGGTGTTGGCCCGGTCGCCGTAGTGCCTGCTGTCGTTGCGCCACTCCGTGAATACCTGGCCGCTGAAACTGTCCCAGTTGCCGTACAGCAGAGCGTTCTTCTCCGCCTCCGGCATACTGGCCAGCCGCTGCACATACATAGGGTCGTTGGCCAGCAGCGCCGGGTTGTCCCATACGCTGGACGGAACAAAGATCCGCTTCTGTGCCCTCGTCACCGTCCTGCCGTCCGGCTCCTGCCAGGTGACCTCCTCCGTCACCGGCGTCATAGGGGCCGCCGCCGTGATAAACCGCTCCTTCACCCAGCCGTGGCCCACCCCGCCGGGGTTGGCCGTGGCCCGGATATATACCCGTGTCCCCGGTCCGTTGGGCCGGTTGCGGGAAAAGAGGTAGCTGTACTCCTCCCACGTGAAATGGGTCAGCTCGTCAAAGGCGATAAAGTCGTATGCCTGCCCCTGATACTGGATCTTGTCCTGGGGCCGGTTCAGGCTGCCGAAGATGATCTTGGCCCCGCTGGGGAATGTCCATGTGTGGTTTGACCCGTTGTACCGCGCCTTGGGGTATGCCCTGGGGTAATAGTTCAGGGTCTTGTCGATCAGCTCCCGCAGCTGGGGAAAGGTCTTGCGCAGGATCAGCGCCTTGTAGTGTGGGATGTGCACCTGCCGCAAGGCCTCGATCACCAGTGCGTCGCTCTTTCCGCCGCCCGCTGCTCCGCCGTATAGGGCCTCATACTCCGGTCGGGCCATAAAGATGGCCTGCTTCTTCTGCGGCCGCCAAATCGTCTCAGCCATCCTCCCCGACCTCCGGCATCAGCACCACGCCGCTCTCGCCCTTATTCTCCGCCTTGACCACCATCGTCCACTTGTCGATCAGCGTCCCGATGGCCGTGGTGATCTGGCTGGGGCTGGCCTGGGCCAGCTTGTCCGGGTCGTTCAGCGCCTCCAGGCCCTTCTGGATAATTTGGCACACCAGATCCTTCTGGCTGTCCATGTAAGCCAGTACGTCGGCAGCGTCCTTTTCTTTTTTTTGCGCGGCTTTTTGTTTGAAATCGCCGCTTGCCTCAACAATCCGCTTTACAGTTGATGCATTTACGTTGTTTTTCCTCGCAGTGGCACGATAGCTGCCGTTCTCCAGATAATCCGCCAGTATTTTCATTTTCTGTCGGTCTGTCAGCCTCGCAGCCATACCACCACCTCAAATCATTTTTGCTGCTGGCCCCCGCCCCTGGCTCCAACGCAGCAGATCTACCCAGCCCCAAAGGGCTACTCTATTGTGCAGACGGCAGGATTCGAACCTGCGACCCTTACTCCCGGCCCAATAAAACCGGCGGCTCATCTCCATCTGAGCTACGTCTGCATATGCCCTGCGGCACGGTGGCGCACCGCAGGTCATTGGAGGTTGTCCGGGCGGTTTGGGGCTTCCGCCTGACCTATTCTCTCAAATAAACCAAAAAGAAAACACGGACAAACTTGCCCGGTTTTTATTTTTTTGCCTTGACAAAAAGAAAAAGAGCGCACCCGGCTATGGGTACGCTCCTTTCTTTATCTCTGGGCACCCGGCGCATCAAAGCCCCGGCGCTTTGTCTCCCGCTTCGTCTCCCGGGAAAGGCACTTGTCTCCTTCTCTGTCCCGCCTCATTCCCGTGTCCAGCATGTAGTGGCATGCCTGTATGCTGTTTCCCATCGTCAATGTCTTAAAATGCACGCACCGTCTGCACTGCTCTCTGTTCATCTTTCTGTCTCCTGTCCTCTATTTTTTCAGTCCCAGGAACCGCTTCAGCTCCGGATACCGTTTCTCGAAGGGGATCACCTGCATGTTGTGCCGGGCGATCTCCTGCAGCTCCCGGTCCATGTGTACCCGGTAGCGGTCCTGCTCATTGTCCCGGCGGATGGCCCCGGCGTACTCCTCCCGCACCTGCCGGGCCAGCTCCGTGATCTCCATGATCCGCTGATACCCCAGCTCCAGCTTGTCGTACCGGGCCAGGGCGATCTGCCAGCAGTCCATATCATACTGCCGGGTCACCCGCTCCGCCATGTGGATCGCCTCGTCCTGCATTCTCCTCTGGCGCTCCAGATACCCGCTGCTCATCTCTCTCCCTCCCCAATAAGGCATCCACCGTGCATCCAAAGATCTCCGCCATGCGGCACAGCATCACCGGCGAGGGCAGCCCGTCCCGGCTCTCCCACCGCCGCACGTTTCTCTCATGCACTCCCAGCATATACGCCAGCATCGGCTGGCTGATGCCCTTGTCCGTCCGGCGGCAGAAGATCTGGTAGCTCACCGACTTTTTCAGCTCTGACTTAGTCATGCGGATCTCCGGTTTTCAAAGTCAAAGTCGGTCATCTTCGGTTCCCTCCCCCGCGGTCACGGTTTGATCTCAACGTGCGGCTGAAGCTGCGTGTGGAAATATAGCTTGTAGTGATATGGATCCGTGTGGGTACCCGTAATATCCTCCACCACATACATGGTGTAATCGTTGAGATAGATGTAATTTTTCTTGTAAGTCGCAGGCCCTGTCTTGACTGTTACCACCAATTCATTTTTGCTGTTGTTGCTCAAAGCAAGGTATCCTTCACACTCCAGGATGACCAGATCTGTGCGGGCGTTGTACACCGTGATCTTGCGCTCGCACTCAAAATAATCGGCCTGCTTGCTTATGTTCGCATTGACTTTGTCCGCTTCGCGGCAGCCAACTAAGACGAAAAGTACCGATGCCATCACCAAAAGAATTTCCCAGAACTTAATGCGTTTCATTGTTGACCTCCTTCGTTTCATTCAATATTACCTGCGCCCGCTCCAGCAGGATCTCCACGTTCTTCCTGCCGATCTCGCCCCGGCTGATGTAGAGCCCCTTCCAGTCGGGCCTCTGCGTCAATGGCTCCAGCGCTCCGCTGATGTCGATGACTCTGTGCCGCCCTTCCCAGACCGCATCCAGCAGATCCCGGTCAGCCTCTGGAGCGCTGTTGACAAAGATTTGAGCCCCATACAGCGCCTTCCACGGGTGCATGGCTCGGTTGCAAAGCAACACAGCGTGGCCGCTGCGCACCAGCTCCTCCGCAAGCCCTTGCACTGCATGTCGGCGCCCGATCAAACCGACCACCGAAAGGGGCATACACATACGGTGAATGTATCGGAAAGCCGCCTCCGCCACGCAGGACAGCCCTGGATGCTGCACGCAGTCGATGTCCTCCTCCGCCGTCAGCCAAATGTCCGCGCCCCCGGCCTCGCTGTCGATCACATAGCACCCGCAGCGCTCGTCCCTCTGGCTCACCCGCAGTGCCAACAGTCCGGCCGCCTCCGCCTCCCGCTGGATCAGCCGCAGATATACGCTGTCCGCAGGGCCGATCAGTCCCAGGTACTTTTTATCCATAAACGCACCTCCATTCCGAGCAACCGCCGTTATATCTCCATGCGCACCGGGCGCAAAGCCCAAAGCACCATTTACACATGGTCAGCACCTCTCTCCGTGTTTAGGACATTTTGCGCCACATACGCAGTGCAATTTTCGGGCTCGTTACCGCAAAAGCATGGTGCATATACGCATTGGTCGCAGATATTAAATGCTTCCGTCAGTGTCATTGTCAGCACCGTCCTTTCTCTCGCCAAGGCTGCAAAAATCGTCAGACCAAAAATTCAAACTGTATTGTGCGCCGCCCTCATGGTCGGTCGAAATGGCTTCGTTTTCACATTCCATGCGCTTGTGGTTAAAATGTTTGCAGTCCTTGCACCGCACCACCGGGGCCACGTCGGCGGCGGGGATAAGATTCCTGTCATTGAGCACTCGCCGGACAAATGCCTTGTATTTCTCAGGGAGATTCCCTCCACACAGTTCAAACTCAATTTTGCGCAAGCTTGCGTATTC
>ERZ1035037.374-NODE-374-length-14061-cov-21.282807_pt1 | contig 14061 bp, 17 predicted proteins | sample MGYA00520618_ERZ1035037 | MGnify/ENA primary metagenome ERZ1035037 (study PRJEB33766, sample SAMN09781741) | gut metagenome | biome: gut microbiome | host: Homo sapiens | place: Madagascar | study: EMG produced TPA metagenomics assembly of the PRJNA485056 data...
CTTTTTTATTGTGTTCTTGTTTCATTAAATATATATTATTTAGCTGGTGTTTTGTAAACTCTTCTACAAATAATTTTTGATTCTTTTTACTAATTACTATTTCATTTTCTTCCTCATTTATATCACATATAGTTTTAAAATGTCTAGTAGCAAAACCACGCACATATCTTTCCTCACTATACCAACAAAAGCAATCCTTATATGCTTGTGCATATTCTTTTGCGAATTGTTTTATAGCTCTAGCATCATTTTTTAAAGGTGCCATAATATAACCTCCTATCTTAAACTTCTAATATTAAGTACCCATATATCAAATATCAGTGCTTTATTTGCACCACGTATTTGCATATCACGTAGAGCTTGTGCTGTAAACTCAATCATTTTTGAAGATACTACTGTTAATTCGTGCTCTAGTATTACTTGTGTAAATACTTGTAAAAACTCTATAACTGGATAACCTTTATCACCTTTAAAGTCTATCTTATTACATATTTTAAAAGCATTTCCAGTACTAACTTTTAGTATATTATCATACACTTTTTCTGCATAACTTAATAAGCCATTAAAATCTAATTCATTATATCTTAATAACTGACCCGGTGTTGCGGATATATTACATAACTTATCCTTTGGTATATCTACTAAATTAAATGTATCATAAGCTTGTTCTAACTCTCTATAAGTATAATTATCCATCATAAATGTTTTAGCTCTACTACGTATTGTAGGTAGTAAATTATCTATATTACATACACCGACAATAATATAAGCATTTCTTGGAGGTTCTTCTGCTAACTTTAATAAAGCATTTTGAGCTTGTATTGTTAGTGTATCACCTTTTATATAGTATAGTGTTTTAGATGATAAACCTACTGTATCTGCTATTAATTGTCTTATGTCGTCTACTTTAGTTTCAATTCGTTTAAATATATAGTTATTAACTTCACTTAAATATTGTGCTACTGTACACTTACCACTTCCACTTTCACCCCACAATATTGAAAATTGTGGGAGTGGTTGTGTACTAAGAGTGTCAAGTAGAATACGTTGACCTATAATAGGCATAATAACATCAACTCACTTTCTAACAGATATTTTGGGTATTGCTCATATTTTATCTTATCTTGTATTTTGTTAACTCCGTCTAATATATCTACTAAATCTGCTATATTTAATGATGCAAGTTTTATAGCTTGTCGTTGCATATAAGGTGGTATCATTGTTGCATCAAAAGTTTTAGTTAAATTATGCTTACATAAATCTAGTAAGCATTTACCTAAATCTTTTGTAAATAACTTAAGATCTTTTCCATCCTTAAATATCCTTTCAACTACATTTATTGCAGTTGTTGCATCTCTATCTATAATACTATTAACAATTTTAAACATATCATCATAGCTAGTAACACCTAAGCAAGCTAATGTATTATTCATATCAATTTCGTGTGTGTAACCTAGTACTGTATCTAACTTCATTATAGCATCCCTCATTCCGCCGTCTGCTAATTTTGCTATATACTCTATTGCCTCAACATTATATGTTAATATACCCTCTTGTACTAATATATATTCTAATCTGTCTACTATATTTTGTTGAGGAATACGTTTAAAGTCAAATCTTTGTACCCTTGATAATATAGTTGACGGAATTTTCTGTGGATCAGTAGTACATAATATAAATATAACTCCTTTAGGTGGTTCTTCTAATACCTTTAAAAAAGCATTCCATGCTCCAGTTGATAACATATGACATTCATCTATAATATATATTTTATATTTACTATTTAAACTCTTCATTCTACAGTCATCTATTATTACTCTTATATTATCTACACCATTGTTACTAGCACCGTCTATTTCAATTGGTTTACCCTTACCTTCATTAGCATCATTTGCTAATATCCTTGCACTTGTTGTTTTTCCTGTACCAGCACTTCCAGTGAATAAATATGCTTGTTTCAATTGATTAGTTTCTAACTGGTTTACTAATACTCTCTTAACATTATCTTGGCATACCACATCTTTAAAAGTACGTGGTCTATATTTAGTAGCTAAAGCTTCCATTATAATTCCTCCCTTTTCATTTCAATAAATTCTTTGTAATCTTCTAATGGTATAACAACATATTCATCTCCTAATTTGCCATAATCAAATACTATGGCCCAATAAGGTCTATTCATTGCAAGTGACTCTTTCTTTAATGTATCTATCCATTCTTTTGGTATACTAAAATTTTTAACTTGTTTTGTTTTAGTTTTACATTCAATTATATAATCATTGTCTACTAATACATCACCTTTCTTAGTATGTCCTGCACCACTGTTAGGAGTACATTGTCCATCTAACATATTTGCTACATACTCCTCTTGTTTACTGCTGTATTGTCTTGTGTTCATATAAACACCTCCTATATAATATATAGGAGGTTATACTTATTTGTTAAGTTCTGCTCTAACTTTTTTAAAAAACTCTTTTATTGTACTTGAAACATATGCACTAGATACGTTGTATTGTGCTGCAATATATACACCTTTAATTCCGCATAGGTGATCAGATATTATGTCTACTTTAGTTTTATTTGAGTAAGATCTTAGCACTTCCCTTATTACACGTCTAACTTCGTGAACACCTACTATATATTCAGTATTATCGTCACTTTCTAATATATTATCTATTGATACTAACATCTTCCTACCATCCTCCTTTTTTAAAATATATCCATCTATTGGAAGAATCTCAAAGATACATTCATTTGTATCCGTGTACATATTTTTATGCTTATCAATTCTTCTCCTGTATTGTCTCAATTCACGTTCAATTGCTACATAGGCAAACGTTGTAAATCTTGCACCTTTATTTACATCATATCTCTTTACACAATTCATTACTGCTCCCCATGCAACTTGATACATATCATCTAAATCCGGATAGAGTTTATATGGTTTGAGTAAAGAGTATATCATATTATCTATATATAAAGGAAGCTGGTTAATAGCTTCCTTGTTACCATTTTTATAAGCTAATACTATTTGCTGACACTTATCACCTTTATTCATGTAACATCACCTCGTTCAACTTGTTTTTTATATATTCTACATAATTTGGATTATTTACTAAAAATTCTTTGAACTTAGGTAAACCTTGGTAACTTATATCAACTCCTTCCTCGTCTTGCATTATTGATCCTTCACTATCAAGTAGTCTATACCAACTACCATTTCTAACTACTAAGCTATAATGAATAGCTACATTGATCATATCATATAAGTAGTCTATACCTTGTGTGTAACTAAGAGTATAATAACCTAAACGTCTATCAGGTTTGCATACTTTAGTTTTAACTATTTCCATGCTAACTCTATTGCCAGCAGGATTTTCACTTCTACTACTTATTTCATTATTATTCATATCTAAAAATGTATCTTTCTTAAAACGTATTCTTAGACTACAAGCATGCTTCCATCCTTTACCTCCAGGTGTGTTCATTGTACTGTACATACTACTTAAATCCTCACGTATTTGATTAATGCCAATAAAAGCACATTGATTTCTAGTTAGATACGGTAATATTTTACTACTAAATATTGTTAGTGGGCCACTAACTCCTCCATATGCTTTCTTTTCCATACTTTCATCAAATATTTGTTGTGGCACTAGACAAGGAATACTATCTAATACTACTAAGCCTACATTACCAGTAGCTATAAGATCTAGTATTATTTGTAATACTTGTTCTGCAGTTTGTTCTTGTGGTCTAACTAATATCATTGATTCTGTATCTACTCCTAACAGTTGTGCCCATTGTGTATCTAATGTCTGTTCAGTGTCTACATATACAACTAATTTAGGGCCACGTTCTTGGATATCTGTTAACTCAGTATATACTTTAGCTGCGTCTTTTGCACCTTGTTTTGTGCCACTTTCTTCTAATTGTGTTGCTTTACTTATTAATTCACTAACTTTTTTATTATATACTTCATTAAATTTCTTTTGTGCATTAGCTACAATGTCAAGTGAGGAGGTAGTTTTTCCTCCTCCTTCACCTCCGAAGAACTCTGTTATTTTTCCAACAGGTATGCCACCGTATGTCATGTAATTTGCCATAGGTGAACTGAAAGGTATTTTATCAACTTCGATTATATCTGTACCCTGTTGTATAATTTGTGCTTTAAACTTTTTATTAAGTTCTTGCATTTTTAAATCTATATCTCTCATTAATACATTTCACCGCCTTCTTTATATTTTCTATAAAGACTAACTACATCATTTCTAGAATTAGTATCCCATTTAATTTTTAGTATATTTTCATCTGCACAATCATCTTTTATAAAATCATATATAAAATCATCTCTAAATCCTATATCCTCAGCATCCTTTACATCACCAGCATATATTACTTTATCTAAGTTAGCCCAGATAATTGCACTCATACACATAGGACAAGGATATCCAGTTGCATATATTGTATAGCCAGTTAGATCGTGTGTATTAAGTATTTTACAAGCAGTTCTTATAGCTGTTATTTCAGCATGAGCTGTTGGATCATTGTCTGCTAATACTTTGTTACTTTCTACACATATTATTTCTCCAGTTTTACTATTTACTATTGATGCACCAAACGGTCCTCCTACTCCTAAAGCTGAAGTCATTTGAGCTTGTTTTATTGCCATAATCATTGGTTTACTCATAACATTACCTCCTTATTAATAATACATATAATATATAAGAAAAACCCTTAAGATGTTAACCTTAAGGGCTAAAATTTAGTTTTATTTATTTGTAGTTCCATAACCTCCTCTATCTTCATTTCCTAATATATTAACTTCTTCTATATCTAGTGGAGTACTTCTTTTTACACTAATTTGTACTAATCTATCACCTTTCTTAAATGCTCCGTATCTCGTACTGTAGAACATTGCTAACCATTCATCATTATCACCACAATACGTATCGTCTACTAATCCCATGCTATTAGTTAATAGTAGTCCTGTATGTTTGAATGTGCTGCTACGTGGTAATATATATCCTTCATAGCCTTTGCCTATGTCCATAGCAAATCCTAGATGCACTAATACTATATCTCCAGGTGAAAATCTTATTATATTACCAGTAGGTTCTATACCATTTACACTTGCTGTACGTACATAACAATCGTACCAATTCCCATTATTACTTTGTGGTGCTCTACCACCTTCAAATAATTTCACCTTCACTTTTTTATTTGCCATATTAATTCCTCCTATCTTCTATTTGCTAACATGTCATTTCTAGTTGTTTCAAGTTCTGTTAATTTCCATTGTAGTATTTTCTTAAGACTACTATGTAGCATTTCAGCTACATCTATTTTAGCTTCACATAATTTGTATATCCTACTATACATATCCTCTATAAACTGTTCATCTTCAACTATTAATTGTGCTGCACTTGTTTTAGCTGCTACTGTTGTTTCATCACTTGTTATGTATGCTTTATTAAATTGTGTTTTTCTTTCAGTTTTAGCGGCATCAGATCTAACACCTAGTACTTGCATTTTGTCTATTAAATCATATATCATAACTGGTATTACTGCTATATACTTAGTTAGATCATCAACTGATAATTCAGTCTGTTTATCTAATAACTCACGTATTTCGAATAAAACTACATCTAAATCATTTGTATATTTATCTGCTATTGTTGTTGCAGTTGTTACTACTTCGTCACAATCTTTGTTAAACTCCTTTATTATATCAAGTTTACTCATTATATTCGCCTCCACACATATTAAGTTCACCTAATATTCTTAAATGAAAATCAAATAAGCTCTTTTCTAAAGTAAAGTTTACTTTCTTATAGTGTACAGGTAATTCGCCTACACTCACAATAACTTCACAATCCTTAATTGATAGATGTTGTTTATGTTCCATAGTACGTCTTATAACACTCCACGGAATTGCAAATACTCTTTGATGTTCTCTAAATTCAACTACTATTAAAGGATTAACTCCTTTTATATGACTAAAATATTCAAGTTGTGTTTTTTGATTATCTGTAATAATACTAAAAGGAAAACTATCACCTTTAATACTTTTTAACTCTAATAAGTACATATACGGATAAGTATAATAAATGAAATCGCAAGGGTTTTTCACCCCTGCAAATCCATTTGTAGTATCATATAATCTTATTAAAGAATCTCCTATACTTTGTTTCAAGTTTGTTTCAAATCTTTTACCAGGACCTACACTAACCAATTCTATGACACTCTCCTTTATATTTACAATAAGTACATTTATCAGGTTCTTTTAATGGAACTTTATGCTCTTTTACACATTTATCTACATAATCTATAACTTGTTCTATATAATCTATTTGTGATTGAGGCACTTCATATAGAAATGCTTTTTTAGTACAATTATCCCTATTTTCATATAAGAATATAACTTTGGGTACACCAATACACATAGCATAGCAAGCGGCTTGCATTTTATGATCTTTCCAAGGTTCATCATGTCTATTAAATTTTAATGAGCTTTCTGTTTTAATTTCTAAAATGTAATACTCATCTCTATATTGTATTAAGCCGTCACACATGAATCTCATATTGTATTTTTTACTAAATAATTTAGTTTCATTACCGTTCTGTGATACTACTTCAGGATCAGTGATCTTATGTTCATGTAAATACTTAGCTACATTAAGCCATTTACAATTTCCTGTATAACTACCAACTTGTTTTATATAATCTTGTAAAACTTCATGTCTATCAGTACCACTTTCACATATACCAACTAATTCTACGGAACTAGGTTGTATGTCAGGTTTTACTCCTGTCATCTGGAAATATAATCCTCTTTTACAACCTGCAATCCCACTAGGCTTATAAGCCTTTGTGGGAATGTAATCATTTTCATTTTCTTTTTCTATTGTGTATAGTAAATCTTGTAAAAATTTATTTGCAACATCATTTTCTTGTTGCATTTTTATTAACTTAGCTATACGATTATATGCCAATATACACACCTCCTATTCATCATCAGCTACTGCTAATAACATTGTAGAATCTATTGTGTCAAATTTTAATATGTCATCTGCACCAAATTCTACTTTTAAACTAGGTTCGTCAGCTGCATTAAATATATCTTGTAAGTACTTACAATTAACAGTCGCTACAAATTCTACTTCATCCGGCAATGTTGTCACATAAGGTATCGTTTCATATGATTTACTAGTTGTTGATATTGTTAGTGCATTACCAGTAAAAACTATATCTACTATATTTTTATCATATGCAGTTATAAATAAGTTTAATCTGTCAATAGCTTGTAATACTAATTTAGTATCTAATTCTACAGTGTATGGTAAAGACATCTGTATCATTTCACTTAAATCCGGATAATCATCTGCTCCTTCTACTATTGCTCCAGATACTACTACATTTTCTCCAATAAATTGTATTTTGTTATCAGTTTCATCCACATTAATTTGCACTTCTTTTGAATCAAGTGCAAGTATCATATTAGCAAGTGCTGGACTAATTAATGCTGTTAATCCTTCTATCTCACCTGATATCACCTTGTTATAAACCTTTATAGCGTCGGCTGTTATAATTTGTTCGTCACGTATTAAAAAGCTAAATAATACGCCGTCATTAGGTACATTACTTTTAGCATATTTGCCTCTATTAATGCCATCTTTTAAACTGTCTAAATTAACTTTGTAAGTACTATCTACTGATAAATCAAATTTAGGATATTGTTCTCCTTCTACTATTTCTACTTTATAAATACCATTCCCCCTAACTTCTAAATAATTTTCAGTTAATACTAAATCTACTTCATCTTTTGTAGTTTTATTTATTAATTTTGTAAATTGGTCTGCTTTAACTATTATTGCAACTTCCTCATCACTTGCTCCATCTTTATCTTCTACTGTGATAAAGTTAGTACCGTCAGTGCCACTTAGTTTAAAACTAGTAGAGTCAAATCTTAATTCATAATAATTTGTTATTTCTAATAAATTTGTTGCCTTACATGATGCTACTCTTCCTAACATACTTTTTAAGTTATTTGTACTTAATTTCATAATATTTCCCTCCTAAAATAATCTTTTTTGATACACATTATTACCTTTAAATTTATAGTTCTTAGCCCAATCCATTAAATACATTGCATTATAAATACCTCTTGCTTTATAATCTTGTCTACAGTCATCTAGTGTTAAATTATACTTATCTAATTGCTGTTCTATAACTTGTATTTTATTTTTAGATAGCCATCTTATGTGTTTTGGACTATCTTGTTGAACGTCTGAAACTGTAACTGTTCCCCAAGGTGTAAATATACTACCATTTGCACTTGTCATTATCCATGCAGTTGAATCTGCACTATAAAAAGGATATTTTTCAAGTAATGGTAAACTTGTCATACCAAACGCATGCGTTTTAACATGAGGGTTACTGGATTGTTTTATTAATTTAAAACACATACTAAACCATGGATCCTTGTGCTTTGTAGCAACGTCATTGGAAGGACTTATTCCAATGTATGGTATATGTCTACCCTCTTCATCTGTCCAATCTAATATCCTTTGTAAATGTTTAAAATCTTCTCCTTGATGGAATATAGGTAATAAGCAATCTACATCTATTACTTTAGGTCTCATATATAAGTAGTTTTGCCAACTTAATTCTGGTGCTTCTTTTAGTTGTTGTCTAGTTTTAGGTTTACCAAATTCCCCTGGTATTGTATCTACTTGTGCTATTGCTTGGTAACTTCCTTTATTACTATTTACATATTGTATATACTCGTCTACATCTAATTCTCTTCCTTTTGTATGTGCAGAATATGCACCTGAATCTACAAATATTTTCCTAGGTGCTACATCTCTATTATAATCTAACCAACGTTGTCCTAACTTCCTATCATTTAATTGTGAGTATAGTCTATTTGCACCTAATTTTAATAACTCTGTTTCTACTGCAGATGCATAACCACCTGCTAAATATAAATTAAAACTCATATAAACATCTCCTCCTTATACGTACATATAATATATAATATTAATGACTAGGCTGTTAACCTAGTCATTAAATTTATTTATCTTTGATCTAATACTTTTTTATTATTACCTGGAGTTTCTTTTAATAGGTTTATCACGTGTTTTTCCTTAAATAATCTTCTAGCCAATATATAACCTAGTACCATTGATATAAATTCGCCAAACGCACCTACTCCATATTGATACCAAAATGGTAATCCAAAGAAGAACCATAATTCCCAAGCAATAACACCTACACCGGCAGTACAATAGAATATTGCAGGCCACATCTTTTTGGTTTTCCATATTAATATACCAACTATTGCAGTACTACCTGCTCCAAAGAAAACATCCATAACTCCGAATGTAAAAAAGTTAGATAATGCACATCCAAGAGTGACACCTACTACGTATATAGGATCAACGAACATTAAGAAGTTAAACATCTCACTTAATCTAAACTCTACTGGGCCAAATACAAAAGGCTTACAAGCCATTGTAACTACAAAATATAATGCTGCACATATACTTATTTTAGTTAATTGTCTAGTTGTAAATAAAGGTTTATTTGTTTTATTATTTTTCATATTATTTATCCTCCTTAATATCTTCTAATTTAGCTCCAACCATATCAAATGTATCTGTTTTGTCGCGATTCAAGTCATCTAATACTCTTATCTTTTTATTAGCCATACATTTTTTATAAAGATCTGAGGCATAAAATTCTTTTATTAACTCCTCATCTCTTTTAACATTTGTAGTATTTGGAACGAAAACATTAAGGGAAATAACATCAAAATATTGTAATGACTGTTCAATATCTTTTTCTAGCATTTCTAAAGTTTGACCTTCCATACCAGTCATTATATTTACCCTGTTAAAATACTTACTTACATCTTTTGCAGTTACTTTACCCATTCCTTTTTTCATTACTTTTTCGCGATACTCAATATTAAAAGATTCAGCACCTACATTAAACTCTAAGTCTATACCTTCAAATATTTTTCTCATCATAGGAATACTTCTTCTGTGTTGCCAATGACCTTCTAAGATTAAAGTTTTAATCCCTTTTTCATACACTTTATATCTTAGATATGTTAGTGTAAGAATATCTAATTCTACAAAACTACCACTGTCTATTACAAATAATTTACCAAACTTGCCAGTTATTTTATCAATTTCTTTTTTATTAATTTTGTAATTGCTCATTTGGTCTGAAGTGAAATCTTTTTGGTAATCACAATAGCTACATCTACCCCACGTACATCCACTTCCACGAAGTAATACTACCTCCATTTGTTCTTTGGAGTCATTAACAACTCCATATCTTTTCATTGGACATAAAAAACTCATAATAAATACCTCCGATTATTTTTTATTTTAAGTCAGGACGTCACGGTGTACATAACTGACTTACATATAATATATTACAGAATATTTAGTTTTGTTAACTAGGTTATAAAAAATAAGTATTAAATTTCTATTCCTTCCCCATACCATCTATTTAACTTCTCCAAGGATTCCATAATCCATTATCAGCAGCATGCCTCATATTTTCACTTCTAGTACACCACTCTAAATTATCTACTTTATTATTATGCTTATTACCATCTATATGATTAACTTGTTCTTTGTGTTCAGGATTAGGTATAAATGCTTCAGCTACTAATCTATGAACGTATACTGTTTTTCGAATACCGTCAGCATTGAGTTCGACTGTTATATATTTATCTTTTGTATATAATTTCAATAAAGTACCTTTTCTAATAAATGTTGTGTTACTTCGTGAATGCTTTCTTCTTCTATCCTTACTTCGCACATTGCCTAGATTACTAACTTGATAATATTTCTCATAACCTATAATATCACGCCACTCTTCCATTATACTTCCACCTCCGGACCGTACCAACTATAAGTAGTTTCTATATCACACTTCATCGGTATTTCAAATTTACCATCTACTACGTGTACCATTATATATTCTAGTATATCTTTTACTTCTTTTGCATTTTCTTTAGGACATACTCCTAATACTTCGTCATGTATGCAAGCAATTAATTTATACCCTAATCTTTTTAACTCTTCATTTCTATATATTTTTAACATTGCAACTTTAGTCATATCTGCAGCACTTCCTTGAATAATACTATTGACGCATTGTCTTTTAGCATCTTCTATAAATCCACCATTATCTACTATTTTATATCCTTCACTTGCAGCTAATTTCTTTACTTCATCTTTAGCTTTCTTGCCCCATGCTTTTCGCATTAATTTTAAATATTTAAAGTATACTTCGTCACTAACTTCAGTTACAGTAGTATTAGTAAAATTAAGTGGATTAAATGAATCTAGTAATTCTGGATTTTCTACTGTTATTGTTATTGGATCTAATTGCATATCAGGTAATCTTCTTTTTCTTCCCCATGCTGTTTCTACAAAACCATATTCTCTTGCGTTTTCTTGTGCAAATTCAACAAATTCTTTTACTTTAGGAAACTCTGTAAAAAAGTCGTCTATTACTTGTTGTGCTTGTTCTTTTGTTAACTTCATTTGTTCTGCTATACTTGCTACACCACGTCCATACATGATGCCAAGCAAGACTGGTTTGACGCTACTTCTTCTTTTCTTTCCTTCCGGATTAACTGTTCCGTCTGGTCTAAACTCTTTACACTCATCATACGGCATTTTGTATATCTTACTTGCTATTGTAGCATATAAATCTTTTCCATCCAGGTATGCTTGTATCATATGTTCATCACCACTCATATGTGCAAGGCATCTAGGCTCTTGTTGTGAGAAGTCTCCTCCTATTATCACGTTGCCTTCACCAGCAATAAACATCTGTCTAATATCATGTCCGGCATCTATAACAGTTCCGTCTCTTAACTTTTTAGCTTGTGACGGGATATTTTGTAAATTTGGATTACTACTACTAAAACGTCCTGTCTTAGCTCCATATTGATTAAAGTTAGCATGAAGTTTGTTATCCTTCTTAGCTATATGATTAGGTATTGCATCTATATAAGTACTCAATAATTTATCCATTGCTCTAAACTCTAATATATCATCTACAAGTGGATGATGTAATTGGTTTAATTGTTCTTTCCCTACACTTGCTTTTCCGTCTGGTGGTGTTAATTTTAATACATCATAAAATAATATACATAATTGTTGATTAGAACTAATACTTACATTAACTTTCCCTTCTTGTGAAATTTTACTAAATTTTACTGGTTCTTGTACTTTCAGTTTATCAAATACTCCTCTCTTATCCATATCTTGTATTTCAGTATTAAAATGTTGAAGTGCTCTATCTCTATAATCTGTATATGTTTCTTTTAATTGTTTTGCTAAATTTATATCTATGTCAACTCCTTGTACTTCTATTTCAAATACAACTTCTATTAATGGCATTTCTATATCTGTAAATACTTCACTAACTCTTTCTAGCCCTTTACTATAACAATACTTGCCATCCTTGTCCAAATACTCTTTTTGAAACTCATATAATTCAAAAGTCATTATTGGATCAAAAGCCGCATACATATAGCCTACATCTGGAGGTATTTTGTTAAATTCTATACCATTAAATAACTCACTAAATTTTCCTACTTCTGCACTTTCACCAGTACAGTACTTTTGCCATAATACTTTTAAGCCATGTGGTTCATTTTCATTTAATAATTGTGCTCCGATCAGTGTATCCCAATATGGTACTATTTTAACACCACACATCCAATATAATACATGCATATCAAACTTAGCATTATGAAGTACAAATCTAATATTATTATCTACCCATGATTGTATTAGTGTTCTAACTACTTCTATAGGTACATTACTTTGTAATTCAACATTGGTCATATAACTTATATGTCCTAGTGGTATATAAATACCTTTTTCATATGGTGTATAAAGACATATACCAGCTATTTTTCCGTCTATTCTATCAAGTCCGTTTGTTTCTGTATCAAGTGCAACTATACCGTTAGCTACTACTTTTTTATTAAATTGTTTTAGTCTTTCTTCACTAGTTACAAGTTCCATTCTATCTAGTCTATCACTAAATATTTTAGTAGACATCATTTTCGCATATTCTACTTTCTCTCTAATAGTTTTAGGTACAACACTTGCTACTGGTGTTCTTGCTTGTTTCCTATTTTTTAGTATTTCAAGTGCTTTAGCGTCATTATCAATAGGTCGTACATTTTTAAATAACTTATCTAATCTACCCATATTATCCTCCTTAATAAAAATACCAGGTATAAATTACCTGGTATTAACTTGTATATTAATTTTTTACTAAAACTCGTCATCTACTCTTCTTCTAGAAGGACGTCTTTCTTCTCTTCTACGTGGTGGTTCTTCTGTTGTATGTGTATCTTCTCTACTTTCAGTACTTTTACCACCAAAGTCATATACACCATCTATTATATCTATCATATCTTGTTTTGTACATTTCATTACATACGTACCTTCTATGTTAATTTTTTCAGGAAAATCATCTAAAGTTTTATTGTCCTTTTGTAGTGCGAACATTTCATAAGTTGTATTGGTATCACCTTTTTTACCCTTTCTTTCTATTTCTATTGGTTGTTCAACTAATGCTCCATATCTATTTAAGAAACTTACTATTTTTCCTACAAAGTTTTTTCCTCTTTCCCAAACTTTTAATTTATCGTCAGTTTCGTCATATAGTTGTAGATATAATTTTTCTTGTGTTCTATAACCTGCTTTACATAATGGACAATCGTCTCTGTGCATATGTCCATCATCATCTACTGCTAAACAACTTACATATCTTCTTACTTTTCTACCATTAACTTCAGTTTCTATTTGATGTACTAAATAAAAGTCCATATCTTTACCATCTGGATCATCATATAAAAATCTAACTTCAGCTGTATCACCGTCATCTTTTAGTGTAAAATATTCACTAGACCCTACGTTTGAAAATTTACCAGCATCTTTTATATTTATTTTAGCCATTTAAAACCAACTCCTTTTAATTTTTTATTTACATATAATATATAAGAAAGTAGCT
>ERZ1035037.375-NODE-375-length-14019-cov-11.107634_pt1 | contig 14019 bp, 21 predicted proteins | sample MGYA00520618_ERZ1035037 | MGnify/ENA primary metagenome ERZ1035037 (study PRJEB33766, sample SAMN09781741) | gut metagenome | biome: gut microbiome | host: Homo sapiens | place: Madagascar | study: EMG produced TPA metagenomics assembly of the PRJNA485056 data...
TGGTATAAGAATACCCCTCAAGGGGCTTTGTGCCCTTGAGGGGGGGGTGGGATTAGAACACTGTGTCGGTTATGGTCACTTGACTGGTTGTGGCTTGTACGTGATTTGAGTCTCCATATTCAAAATGGAAATAGCTTCCGTCTTGGTAAATGATGCCGGCATAGTATCGTGCCCCATCGGTAACCGTGCAATTTATTTTGGCATCCTCTATGGATGCCAGAAGCCCGTCAGCATTTTCTGCATAGGAATCCGGATGATGGTTGATAAGGGTGAAGTGGACAAAGTCACCGGTGGAGCTGTTTTCGATTATGACGTTATGGGTGTAAGATCTTCCAAAATCAAGGTCAACAACTTGCCAAGCTCTTGTGCTAACAGTAACGCTGAAGCACTTTCCTGTTGCTTTGTAGTTGCCGCTTCCATCTTGGAGTGAATCAATGTGGATATAGTAGAGAGTGCCATCAGGAGCGCCTTGCGGATTCATGCGGTAATAAACTTGATTGTCATACACAATACGAATATTCTTTGATTGATTTGTTTGCTGTAGCACAGCTAATTGATTATTTGTGAGTGTTCCGGTATCTGTTGGAGTTTTATCAATGCCGTAGTCACTGCCTACCGTGTTGCTATATATCGAAAAGTAGTCAATCTCACTTCCGCCATCTATGAAATCTATATACTCAAAGCTTAATTTATGGAAAGAGCAGTCTCCTTTGCTATCACGTGAAGCAATACTGGTTTTGATTACATCAGGGCTTACATACATAGGAGACGTTGTGCCTGTTTGCGGAAGATACACAGGAGCAGATGGAGATGCTTGCGGTGATTTATCAATTTTGAAGTAGTCCAGTGCTAATTGGATGTCATCGAGTTTGACCTTGAGCTTTTTGTTATCTTCCGTAGCGTCCATAGACACATATTTGCCCGGAATGATTGGTAAGCGCGAAACCATTTGGAAGCTTTGAGTTAAGCGCTGTCCAGTTTTGCTATCCAAATAGGTCATTGAGCTAATTGATTCATTTTTGCCGCCATTGGTAGAGTCGTAAGTCAACTTGGTTGTGAGTCCTTCTTGGAGAAGTTGCGCAGTTCCCCAACCATCGCCTTTAGGTCCTTGCGGTCCAGGAGCGGGAAACTTCCCAATGTTGAACCAATACGCTTCCGAATGGAATGCATCCGCGCGCGTATAAATCCACATATCATAGGGCGCAGCCGTCCCGACCGTGTAAGCGTCCCCGTATTCATAAGTTCCATTAGGAATCGGGAGCGCATCGACATGCCCGACAACCTTAATCCCGAGCAAATTCCATTCGTATTCGGCTTTATGCAAGCTGAGCAAATACGCAACGGTCGTTTGAAGGTTTCCGCCGAGCCTTCCCACATCGCTTTCATAAATGTATGCCATTGCTTTCCATCTCCTTTTCGTAATTGATAGCGTAATCGTAAAATTCACCCGTCCAATAGCTTTCGACATCTTTCATCTTCATCACTCCTAGAATTAAGCCCATTAGAATTGTAATCGAATAGGTGATGAATGATGTCAAATCGAATGCAAGGATCGCATTGGTAAGCACTACCGAAGAAAGAACGCTTGTAACAAATATCAAAATCCCTTTCTTTCGGTAGAGCTGCCGGAAATATTCCTTTTCAGATCGCGGATGATATTGTTTCGGCAAATATTTTTTGAGGATATCACACGCCTTTTTATAGCTTTCATTTTCGAGGATATTCAACCGCGCTTGCTTGACGAAACAATGAAACAGCAAGAGATTAACGCACGCCACAAACAGCTTTGTAACCACATAGATTGCCCATCCTATTGGGGTTTTAGGAATGTCAAGCCCGATTGCGGCATCGCTGTTTGTATTCGGCGAAAACATCGGCGCAACGAAGAGAACCACCAACGAAAGCAGGAAGATCAGACCGTAATAGAAATTCAAGTTTATCTTTTCTTTCCATTCATTCATGGCGTTTGTCAATCTCCTTGTTTATGCTGTATTTACTATTTGCATATTTGTATGCCGGAGTGAACCATATTTCATCCAAGAAGCAAGTGGCAGCCATGATATAAAGCACTTCAAGGATGTTTCCAAGGGCATAATAGGCAGCCAATAACACCAACCAGAAGACGCACCGGGGATGCACCTTCATGCAAGCATTGACAAGGCATATAATGACCCCTGCAAGCGCCATGGCGCTTATAGCGACCTTTTGCGTGGGCGTTGCCGTCATCATGGCAAGAATGACAAAGTATAGCAACGGTCCAACCGTGCAAATGAGGGAAAGCCCTCCATAAATGTTTCGCATCCGCTTATATTTCTTTGTCATGGCTTAATACCTCATATTCAGCTTAGCGAGAAGCTGCGCATTGAGCTTGTTCATCTCTTCCATTTCTGCTTGCAATCGCTTGTATTGTTCTTTGATCTGTGCGATCTCGTTGGAGTTGGTAACCTCTTTTACTGCCTCCTGGAGCGTGGCAATTTGCGCGTATTGTGCTTGCATGGCTTCCGTCAGTTTCTTTTGCGTGTCCCCTTTTAGGGTTTCGGTCATCTCTTTGGTGCGTCCAATGATTCGGCAAAACATGACAATGGATGCAACAATGGTGGATGCGGCGGGCGCAATCGCTGTTATCATGGTTATAATCTGCTCATACATGATTTTATACCTCCGGTATTGTGGTAGGGATTCCGCAAGTGCGGTAATATTCGAGCCAATCGGAAACACTCGGGAACATCTCTTCAAATGTGTTTGTGATATAGTTCCCGAAGAGCGGCGCTGAGGGGTCTCCTTCAATGATTCCCTCCGGCGTTCCTCCTTTCGGGAATGTATTCGACCAGTCATAAAAAAGCGGTTTTTGCGGCGTTACAACGGGGTCAAAAAAGGTCTTGAATTTGTCGAGCAATTCCCCGGTGACATCGGCACGAAGCAGACCGTCAACCATTGCATAGGCTTCCAATTTTCCGCGCTTGTGAAGCGTGACATTTTGGGAGTTGATTCCCGGCAGGGTGTCCCATGTCTCGGTGGTCGGCGTTGTGTCGGGGTTCATGGCATTGTTGTAGATTGCCGCGCTTCCCTTCTGGATGTCTGAATCAGATAGAGCGCGGACGGCATCCTGAATATCAAGCCGCTTTTTCCATGTCGGCGCATAGCGGAAGACGGTCGACATGACTTTTAATTTCCACTGGTTTGGGTAATCGCTCCGGATGTGATCGCTTGCGTACCTTGCAAAAAGCAAGTAGTAAAGCGTGGTCATGTTTGCGTTACTCGTTGCCATCTTCCGCACCTCCTTCGGTTACCTGTTGCGCGCTCGGTTCTCCGTCTGTGTTTCCCTCGTTTCCGATTGAAAGATCAAGGTTCATATCTCCGCCCATTGCGCTTTCGGAAATCTGGCAGTCAATGAGATTTTCCGCATCAAATCCCATCGGAATATATACGTAATTGTTCAGAATGTCGCAAGCCCTTTGGCGATTGTAAAGCCCATCCTCAAGGATGATTGAAGCCGCACCGCCCATTTGCGCAGTCTGTCCGTAGTTCTGATAACTGGACTTATTGAAAAGCCCTCCATTATCCAGCCCATGCGTACTAAGCCGCAGATTGTCAAGGCTTTGCATAGAAAGCAAGATGTCTTCCGCGCGTACTCCAGAAGTCACCGAAAGGTCTTGGAAATCAAGTGCGCCCTCGATTGCGATCCAGCGCCGACCGTTCAGCGCGGCAAGGTTGGCGGTTTGCGATGCGGTTTCCACGGAAGCCTGCTCGTCACCGCTGTTTACTCGCAAGCCGGCAACTCCGGTATTATTGGAAAGCATCGTATTGAGATACGGAATCAAATTTGATTCGATATCAATCAAGCCCTCATTAAGAACCTGCCGAGGCTGTACATTCTGGGAAAGCTGCTTGGAGTAGTCCGATATCAAAATACATTTGGTAGCGAGGAATTCTTGAGGCGTCAGCCCTTCGATATCGTCAATATCGTAGACAGGCTCACGGGAAATAGTAGAAAGCAGCGCGGTGATTTTCCCGTTTTTCTCTTGCTCATCTTTCCCCATGAAAGGAAGCGGGCGGACGCTCATATATCTTCCATAAACATCAATCGAACCATTCAGGCAATACGGCAAGAAATAGAAGCGCTTCGTTTCGGGAATATAAAATAACATTCCCTGACCGCGATAGTATAGAATGCGCTCAATCAGGTTTCCGCTAAGCTCAGGGGGTAAGTTGTACCACTTGAATTTGTTCACGTGGAGTTGTTCATCATTGACCCGCAGCAGCTTTCTGATATTTGCTTTGAATGGCGTGTAACAATCATCAACCACCGCCGGAACCATTGCGGCAATTGTATTGATATCTGGCAATCTCGGTACTTTCTTGTCAGCCAATTTCACCACCTCCTAAAATGTTATCAAGCCACTTTCGCGCGGTTGATTTGGTTTGTTTTGCCTTCTCCATCTCTGCGATGCGTTGCGACAGGCTTTGAAGCTGTGACGTCATCGCCGCTTGTGCGGTTGCTCTTGCGGCTTTTTCCTTCTTCTGCGTTGCGGCGGTTTTTACTCCGACTGCCGTGCGGATTGTTTGATTTACTCCTGCTTGAAAATTCGGCATCTTTTAACCTCCTGCGTTTGTTTCGGAATCCGTACCGATATAGAAGCCCTGTTTTACTTCGTCTGCAATCTCGGCAATATAGTGCGTGTCATCTTGAACACCTTCGAGCCTTATCAGAGTACCTCGGAGAAAAGTTCTCTTGCCATTCGGCTTTACATAATCAACAAGCCTTCCATAGCGGTTGATTGTATAATCCCGCAAGGCAAGATATTTCTTGAAGTTGTTTTTCTCTTCATCGGTGCAAGTGTAAATCTCAATATATGGAACTTTCGGCATCTCGTCATTGAAGTTTGTCAACTTCGTTACAGTATTCGGAAGGGCTTGGATGTTTTGATTCTGCCAATCGAATTGCTGAAGCATTGCGTCTTTTTGGTCGGCTCGTATTTGTTTATTTGCGTAAACATCAAGCCCCCCGGCGGCTGCCGATGCAACGCCACCAACAACACCGCCAGCAACACCGCCGAGCATAACACCGCCAATAATTCCGGAAATTGTTCCGGTTGCGGCGTTTGCGATATCTTGCCGCTTCGCCCATTTGTTTTGAAGGTCGAGTGATTCAACTTGCCGGTTGAACATAATTTGATAGTTTTTATTGTTCAATTGGTAGGTTTTCCACTGGTCTGTTATTTGAGGCATTGAGAATTCACCGCCGCAAATCAGTCCCCGCGTATCGTCATAATTTGCCCCATACATCCTTGCGAAACCTGCTTCGATTTTTATATATGGCTGATATGGCATATAGGTAAACCGATAGGAAAAGGTGATGGAACTCGGAGAATATACCGATTTTGCAGGTATGAATTCATACGCACCATTTCCGTTCGGGGAAAAGATTCGCAAAAATGTTGTGTTTGCTTCTTCCTTGATGTCTTTTACTTCATATGAAAATAATTTATTTCCCGGATTTGTTAAAGAGTTTTCAAAACAAATTCCTTCCCTAGATGATATTGTTGTATAGCAGATATATCCCGATACCGTGTCAACCCCTTCCGGATTTATCACATGTATTTCCGAATATGTCCCCGGAACGCTTACGCTTTTATATTCGTCAGTAGATTCCAACATCGGACAGAATGGAACCAATTGCAAATCCATCAGCCATCCCGCACCACTTAAAGACTTGGATATTTCCATCGCTACCGCTTGCGAAAGATCGTTTTTTTGCAATACGGTTGACCCAGCGCGAAGCATGTTGCAATCTCCGAAAGGCATATAAAACAAAGTATAGGGCGCTCCAAATACTTGCGATTTAGTTGCGTTTGATAAATTGAATTTTACAGTCGAACCACCAAATTTGAAAGATATATCGGATGTTGGAAATTCTCCATAAGTTTGGAGATATCCCACAATCCACGGAACACCAGTTACATCATGCAATAGATGCTGTTCCTTTTTTATCTGGTTGAATGTCAGCGGCTCCTGATTGTAAATAGCAGGGTCGGAAACATCACACCAACCCCGTTCAATATAAGAATCAGGGTTATACATGACGATATTATAATTTTCCGCAAGCAGATCGCGCCGCAAGCGCAAGCGGTATTGCGTCTTTTGCAAGCGTCTTGCTTCCATCACGAACCACCTTTGAACAATGATTCCATCTTCAATCACCAGAAGATAATCCGGAATGCCATACAATTCGATCGGCGAGGTGATTTCCGTATTGACGCCGTCGTTCGGATTCCATAGCACCATGTTGGTTATTTGTCCAACTACTCTTCCTCCGTCAGATTCATATTCGCCTATTTTGGTGAATTCCTGTCCTTTTACAATTCGATTGAAATAGTTGTTATATCGAAGCAAGACAATTGTCTTTGCCATTGTTTTCCTCCTCATGAAAGAGGGGGAGGAGATTTCTCCCCTCCCCGCAGGGTTATGCGGAAACGATTGTGATCAGCGGATAGCCGTCAAGCGTCTCCGGCTCTGCATATGCCCACGTAAGATAGCGGTTCGTGGTCAGGTTCTTGGGATTCCAGAACTCCGAACCGGTTTCGAACGAGGACAGATATTTGATGGCATCCTTATGGATGATCTTGCAAATGACCTTGGTATTCGTGATATACGCAAACGCCGAGGTACAAGCCGCGATCGTTCGGCTTCTGCCGTTGATGGTTGCGGTGATGTTGGCGAACGTGTCCACCCCCGTTGCGTTGATGGGGGTCTTGTTCGGAAGCAGGTCACCGGGGAACACATGCGTCACATTGGGACCAGCTGCCGCATATGCGCCGGACGCATCAACAGGAATGAAGTATTCGCGGCGCGCTCTTACGGTCGTACCGTTCGCGGTCGCGGTCGCTCCGAGCGTTGCAGTGCCGAAATAATGGGAATCAAGCACCTTTCCCTCCTTCAACAGATTTTCCTTGTGGAAGATCGTCGGCAGGTCGGTGTAAAGCACTTTGTTGTAGTACTCGGCATTCCATACAACATCGAAGTCATCGGAATTGAAGGACTTCAAAAAGCCGTTTTTGTTGTAAAGATTGGAAGTATCCTTCATCTTCACAAGCACATCCCCGATTTCTTTCGCGATTGTCTGCGCCTGCAGTCTGTTCTGCGATTCTGCATCATCGGCAACAACAGGAAGTTCAAGGGTTCGATCCTGCGCGCCGCCGTTCTGAATCACGCCCACGAAGGTATCCACAAGCTTCTGCTCGAATACTCTGCGCGTCTCCGAGACCTGTTTCTGCACAACAGAACGGAACTGATCGTAATTGGTCGGGTCCATCCATGCGCGTTTGGAAAGGTACTCATCGGTGTACAGACCGATCTGCCGGAATTTGTCGGTGGTGATCTTCTGCTGCTTCGGAGCAACAACCGCCTCCGGCGCAAGAACATTGGTGTCGTTCGGGTCCCATACGCGGGAATAGAGAACATCCATGTCCGTGAAAACGTTCTGGTCGTGATACATACCGCCATCCGCGCGGTATCTGGACGCGAGGGAATCATCAAGCCCCCGCAGGTTGTCGCTGTACATATAGTACAGCCGATAGGCATTGAACAATGCGTTGTAGAATTCATTAGAATTCATCTGACCGTTGAATGCTGCCATGATTTTCTCCTTTTCTTTTGGCTATTAGCGCGCCCGTCTGAGTGCGCCCATGCCGACAGGATCGGAAAGGTGGTTTCCGAGATATGCCAGAGCGACCTCATCGCTTCCGTCCGCCTGCGCAATAACGGACTCGAGCAAGTCGCGCATCTTCGTGCAAGATGCGTCAATATCTGCGGTAATGTCACCTGTGGACGGGGCAAAGCAAGAGCGTTCTCCGTGACTTGTCAGATACTCGTCAACATCAAGCATTTTCTGGAACATATCAAGCGGTCGCATGTGCTTTGATGTGTCCGTCAGCTCTTGGATGTTTTTCTGAAAGTCTGCTTTCTTCTCGTCCTCCGTTTTTGTCGGCGGTGTATCTTCACCGGAAAATGTCCCGTCGGCAATCTTCCGGAAAAGGTCGTTATATTTGTTTTCCCACTTCTCTGCCTGTTCCTTCGGCACCATCTTTTCCCGCATCTCGGCAAGAATCTGCTCGGGGGTCTTGGATTCGGTCGGCGTAGGGTCTGGGGTCTGGTTCGGCTGCGGGTTCTGGTTATTTGTTTCCATTTTCGTTATCTCCTTTATCTATAGTTACATACATTTCATATTTCAAACTTTTAGGATTAAAAACCACATTTATATTTTGACAATTTCCTTTGAAAAGTTTTGCAAACATGGCGGCAATTGATTTCGCTGTTTCATCAATTCCTTTTCCATTATCAATGGATTTTGGGAAATCCCATCTATATCTTTCTTTCATCTTATCCCCTCATAGTGCGCAATTCAAAGTATAAAACCTTTGAAATCTTATCATCAGGAACATTTTCCCAGTTGAACAAGTTCGCCTTTATATTTGCTGTCCCATCTTTATTGTATGTGATTTCAATTCCTCTTTCTTTTGCTATTCTTTCAAGGAATTCTTTGCGCTTTTGTTCGAGCGATTTCCTTTCCATGATTTTATATTCAAAAACCGTATTGCTTACATTTTGCATATCATACCATTTTTTCATTTTCAATACCTCTAATAATTTAATTTCTCCGGTGGTATTTTTACCAGTCCCCCACCGGCGATCTTGTGCAGGGAGGTTCATTCGCTGAGTTTGGCGGTGTTCTCCACTTGCTGTCGCTCCTCTATCGTTTGATTCTATTATAGCATCATTTAATTCATTTGTCAAGTATTTATTTACAATGAAAGGGAATTTCAAATAGGCAGGCTATAGCTGACAAACTATCCGCCGCTTGGCACCTCTTCGGTTGTCTTCCAACTCCGGCGGTGTTACTGCGATATTATTTGAATCCACATCCATGTATAACCTCACGGTTTCCCGTGTTGTTATTTACGAATTAGCTTCAGGTTGGAGATGAAAGACGCTTGAGACATCAGATCGGAAAATTTGAAAAATCTCGCGTCTTGCATTTGGATCACTTGCAAGACCTTTTCCGGATCGAATTGGTTATCAAGATATCTTTTCATACTCGTTACCATGGAGCTTTTGAAAGGTTGGTTTGTATACTTCTTGATGATGTTTCCATCCCAGACTGTAAACCAATCTTTTTTCTCTTTGCTGAATTTGATTATTCTTGTAGGAATTCGCAAGCGCGTCCCATGCGGCATCAATGTTTCCAAATCCCGCTTGATGATATTGGTGTAATTTTCATCCTCATCATAGCCCATAATATCCGCGCCTATGGATTTCTTGCGCTTCTCTATATAGGCTTGGCTATTCGGAATCATGTCTATTATCATATGCTTGCGCTTCAGCTTATACCGCCCCGGTGCGGACGGGATAAATCCGCATATTTCCGCGAGGAAGTCATTGCATTCCGCCACATTGTTTGCACACCCAAGAACCATAACCGCACGGTAATCCAATTGCTCTTGGTCTCTCATGATATTTTCAAAATACATTTTGAATTGTTTGACAGGGTTTCCGATGGTTCTTTTCTCCTGTGTCTCATCTATCATAAATTCGTCAATCAATAGGAAAATGAACCGTCTCACCCCTTCCGGTTGATTGCCCAAAAATTCGGGATCATATTCGGCAACTCCCTTTCCCTTCTTCGCCGCGCTTACCAATGGGTAAAAGTCAATGAACGGCTTTCCGTTGTTGTAAAGGGAATAATTGTGAACCTCAAGTTCAAGATTGTATTTTCTTTTCAGCTTTGCGTCAACCGCTTTCCTTCCTTTATCCGCAAGCATAGCCTTAACCGAAGTATCGGAAATACGGAAATAATAGCACTTTACATTCTCTTGCCCGTACTTCCTCATAAATTGCAGTACGGTTTCCAATGCCGCATAGGACTTCCCACGACCGCGCGCGCCTATCATCCAATACCATGTCCACCATGGAATACCGAATGCCGAACAAGTGGTAAAATAAAGCCCCATTTGCTCAAACTTCTTGTTTTGCGCATCGATGGCTAAATCTCTTAGCATCTTGTCAAATTTCGGATTTTTAATAGCCATATAATTCGTTTACCTCATCCCGTCCGAGTTCATTCAAAGCATTCATGAAAAGCGCTTGCTTTGTCGTTCCGGTTTTGGTTTCTGTTGTTCCGTCCGGGTGTGTATATGTCCATGTTTCTCCTCTGTATTGCATGATATCTTTCAGCTTGTTAAATTTTCTTAGCTTTCCTTCTTCCGGTTCTGATTCCCTAATTTTTTTCAAAAGTTTTATAGCTGCCGGTCTGGTAATCACTCTTTGACTTCTTGCGATATCTCTTGGCAAGTTGCTTCTTTGATTCGGGGCAGTTCCTTCCACATAGCTTGCGGCGAAATTCGGATAATCTTCGCGGGAAATCATTGGGGAAGCCATGGGGAATTTTGCTTCCTGCGATTGATACCATTTCACATAGGATTCATAATCATATTTCATGTGCATTCCTCCAGATGATTGATTCGTTTCCACTTCAACATATCTTTATACTCTTCCGGTGGATAATCGTCTATTTTCCTCCCGTCTTCGTAATGATTGAATGCTCCGTGCTTAAACTTCACAAGTTCGATCCCTTTTTTTGCCATGTAACAATTCATGCCAACCATTTGGAATTCGCACCGTTCGAATTCCTGAACGAATTTTCCAAAATCTTTTTTCTCATCCGATACCGCACCGCCGATATATATGCAACCATCTACACAAATATGTATTGCCTTTTCATTTCCGATGCGGTTTTCCACAAACCGCAACATCTTTTCATTAGCCCGCGCGATTGTAACCGCCGCCAGATGCGCGTATCTGTAACCGTTATATCGTTTACGATGCCAATTTCCGATAACTGCATTCATAACCAGCTTAGCGGTTGGGTCCTCGTTTCGCTTCTCATAATAGAAACGCCAGATAGAATCAAGTTTGACCTTTGCCGGCTTCATAAGGATCGTTACATCCTTTTCCGGTGGTAAATACGGGTCTGATTTGTTTACACCTTTTCGTATTCCATCCCAATCAAAAAGGGAGGTCATAAAAGGAGAATCAAGCCATTTTCTGGTGTCAACTCTTCCGAGTTCGCAAAAATGACTGGATTTGATATAAAAAGCGAATGGATATTCTTCCGTTGGCTCTTTTTGACCGTCAAAATATACCGCCGTCTTTGCGTCCGGAAGTCTCCCACAAGCTGATGATGGATAATGTGCCGAATCATCAACCGAAGAAACATTCTGCAGGGTCTTATATTTCAGATTTTCATTTATCCAATAGAATTGCTTCGGTACGCACAATTTAACATCTTCCGGAGTTGTTCCGAACACTCTAGAAAAAGTATGACTGTCCCCGTTATCCCCTCCGTAAAGTTTGTTAAAATGCCGCAAAAACTCTTGTATCGCTTCCGTCCCAGATCGTCCATCCTTGAAAGGGTCAATATTATTTGTGCTATATCTTATATATCCATCTTTCGGGGAATAGGTTCGGAGTTCTTTATATTTCCCCCATGTTTTCACCTTGTAGGCGATACCGGATTTTTTTGCACAATCTGCCCACTCAAACCGTCTTGTTTCGGAAGTCGGAACCGCCCCGCCGGCTTGGCATTCTTTATATTTCTTTATCCATTCGTCATTCGGAAGAACGACAAGCCGGCTGTCTTGTTGCCAATAAATATAATTGATTATATCGCTTGGGCTTCTTTTCATCTCGTATACCTCTTATTTGACAAGTATATATTTTACTTCTCCTCTTGCGCATGCGTTCAGGACTTCAACCAGTCGCGGAGTTAAGATATATTCGTATATCGTCCGCTTAGTGTTCTCCTGCATGTATGTCCTTTCCGGCTTTATCTCCTCAAGTGCAAGCGCTCTCGCCTGGAAAGATTTACGGCAAAAAAAGCGCGTTCCGGAAAGTTCAATGACTTTTTCCATACTTTTTCAATCTCCTTTTCGATTTTATCGTATGATACATTATTCCCCCATCAATTCTATTGCTTCGCGGATCGCGCGAAATACCAGGTAAAAGCATTGCGGCACTACGGCATTTCCGAGCGCTTTGTTTCTGTCCATCGCGCCGGAAAACCCATCATCTTCTCGAGTAATAAGGGGTTTAATAAATTGGTCGTTCCCTTCCGATACCAAGGGAGAAAAGCGGGGCAGTCGTTCAGATATTGTGATACCCGGCATCCGGAAGGACGGGAAGCCGTCATTTTCCCGCGAAAATGCAAAGCCATTCCTGCATCGTAACCCTTCCATAGGTTTGCGGTTGGCGTTGGCAACAATCGCAACGCGTTCCCGTCTGTGCAAAGCGCCAACGGCGGCAGCCGAAAGCACACACCATCCGACAGTATACCCCAAGTCGGAAAGGTCTCGGAGAACTCCTGCAAAGAACCGTCCATGCTCGCTTGAAAGCAGTCCGAGGACATTTTCAGCAATGACCCATCGGGGGCGAAGCTCGCAAATGATTCGCCGCATCTCTCCCCAGAGGTCACGCTCATCACGAGACGCCAAACGCTTTCCTGCAAGGCTGTGCGGTTGGCAGGGGAAGCCGCCCGATAGTATGTCAACGGTGGAATAACCGGTTCGCTGTCGAAAATCGTCAACTGTAAATTGTCTGACATCGCGCCACCTCTCAACATCCGGAAAATTCTTTTCCAACACTTTGCGCGGAAAATCCGCATATTCGATCTGACCGACGGTCACAAATCCGGCAGCTTCGGCGGCTAAATCCAGACCGCCAATGCCGGAGAACAAAGAAAGATGCGTTAATTTTCGTGATTCCATCCATCGCATACCTCACATAAAATCTTGTCAAGTTTTAGAAATTCGTCCCATTCGCCCAACTTTTCCCGTGCCACAGCAGATGTCATTGCAAATAGTGTCAACCATGCGTGATAGGCTTCCAACCATGTTTCATGCGGTTTCCCCTCTAATCTTGCACGGTAGCAGTAAAAGTGGAATAATCCATTTCCAATTGGGCAAAGGTAACCCAAATGTATTTTATCATCCCCACAGTGGAAATATTTCTCACATGGAAACTTCGCGGCGCCTGGTCTACTTTCGGCAATGACTTCTTCAAATGCTGCGCAAATTCGCTTTACGTCTGTTTTCCTTATGAATCCTTGGTTCATATCTCTTTATACCTCTAATTCAACATCAAACGCGACCGAATACCCTTTACATAATTTTTTTATAGCCGTTTGTAAAGACTTCTTGGAATCATCCAGGCACAACCGCAATCCGGCATACTTTTCGTCTGATGGCAACTTGCTTTGTAACTCAATAATATATTTTCGGACTTCCATAGAAAGACTTGTGATGCGTTGAATTTCTTCGACAACTGAGGGGTCATTCGTTCGAGGGTCACTAAAAAAATTTCTCATAATTCCTTCCCTCCAAATACCAATTTGATTTTCTCCAGATTCTTGGCAATTTCTATCATTGCGTTTTGTGCTTTTGCCAATTCAAGAGCCGCAGAGCAAAGACACTCTACACAACAAAACGGCATGTCTTCATGAGAAACACGAAACCGGACAATATCGAACTTCAAATCACGACACTTGCTAATGCAATCATTTAAGACTTGCAAACTTGCACTTGCAGAATCGTAATAGATGTTTCCGATTTTGTCCGGCATTCGAACTTCAACGATTTTCACCTTTTTCATTTTACAATACCTCATATATTGGAATTTGTACAACCTGGCAGATAACACCACGGATCAGGTGGGGCATCAAGCACATACCAACCAGGCTGCACGCTTACATTATACCACGGAAACGCGAATTTGTCAACCCCCCCGCACCCCCCCCGAATTGTAAACAATTTGCAAACAGCCGAACCCCTTCCCTCGGGGAAGCAGTGTCTTCCCCGAACCCCTTTGACTTCCTTTTGTTTGAGAGAGAGAGATAGTGAGAACCAATCAGACGAAAGGCTAAAGGAATCGACGGATGCAAAAAAATAATAGGACGAGGACACAGCAGGC
>ERZ1035037.376-NODE-376-length-14011-cov-16.663227_pt1 | contig 14011 bp, 8 predicted proteins | sample MGYA00520618_ERZ1035037 | MGnify/ENA primary metagenome ERZ1035037 (study PRJEB33766, sample SAMN09781741) | gut metagenome | biome: gut microbiome | host: Homo sapiens | place: Madagascar | study: EMG produced TPA metagenomics assembly of the PRJNA485056 data set...
TTATTATTATAAAGAAAGAAGGTTAGGAATGTTAGACATTAAATTAATCAGAGAAAATCCAGAAAAAGTAAATGAATTATTAAAAAGACGTAACCCTGATTTATCTATTGACGCAGTTTTAGCGGTTGATGAAGAAAGACGTCAAATACAAACTCAAGCAGATGAATTACGTGCAAAGAGAAAAAATGAATCTCAAAAAATCGGTATGATGAAAAAGAATGGCGAAAACACAGATGCTATTCAAGAAGATGTACGTAAATTAGGCGATGAGATTAAAGCTCTTGAAGAAAAACAAGTTGAGTTAGACGAAAAACAACGCAATTTGTTGTTATATACACCAAATATTCCAGACGAAACAACTCCAATCGGTGCATCTGATGCTGACAATGTAGAAGTTTCAAGATGGGGCGAACCTACAAAATTTGACTTTGAATTTAAAGCACACTGGGATTTATGTGAAGAAAAAAATCTTGTAGATTTTGAACGTGGTGTAAAAATTTCTCAATCAAGATTCACCTTGTACAGAGGTAAAGGTGCAAAATTAGAACGTGCCGTTATCAACTTTTTCTTAGATGAACACACCGAACATCAAGGTTATGAAGAAATTCTTCCACCTTTCATGTGTAATTCAGCTACAATGACAGGTACAGGTCAATTACCAAAATTCAAAGAAGATATGTACAAATGCGTTGACGAAGATTTATACTTAATTCCAACAGCAGAAGTTCCAGTAACAAACATTTATCAAAACGAAATTTTATCAGAAGATGATTTACCAAAATATATGACTGCATACACTCCTTGTTTTAGACGTGAAGCAGGTTCAGCAGGTAAAGATACTAGAGGTTTAATCAGAGTTCACCAATTCAATAAAGTTGAAATGGTTAAATTATGTACTCCAGAAACTTCAAAAGATGAACATGAAAAATTAACAGAAGATGCAGAAGACATGTTGAAGAAATTGAATCTTCCGTTTAGACGTGTTGCTTTATCAACTGGCGATATTGGTTTCTCTGCAAACAAATGTTGGGACTTAGAAGTATGGATGCCTTCTTATAATGCGTACAAAGAAATTTCAAGTTGTTCTAACTTTGGTGATTATCAAGCACGTCGTGCAAATATCAGATACAAAGAAAAAGCAACCGGCAAAACAAGATTCGTTCATACTATTAACGGCTCTGGTCTTGCAGTTGGCAGAACAGTTGCTGCAATTATTGAAAACTTCCAACAAGCAGACGGTACAATTATTGTTCCAGAAGTTTTAAGAAAATATACAGGATTTGATAAAATCTAATGTAAAGGTTAAATTTTTAACGGCGGTTGAGTTTTACTCAACCGCCGTTATTATTTGTAACCAATTGATAATCGTTTATGACAGGTTGTTGGGGTATCTATTATATTTTCATTAGTAGGTCAGGCATCGCCTGACATTAATGATTAAATTTATACTTATCCTCTTATATAACCTCATTAATTGTAAATAATCCTTTATAAATCAGCCACGCTTAAAAAAATCTGATATTCTTTTGTTAGGAATAGGAGAAGTATTAAAAATGTCATACGGATTTCCATTTGAATTAGACGATTTTCAAAAAGAAGCATGCAATATAATTAACGAAGGTAAAAGTGTTGTTGTTTGTGCGCCAACAGGTGCTGGTAAAACGGTAATTGCTCAACACGCAATTCATAGAGCATTAGAAGAAGGCACTAGAATTTTTTACACAACACCGTTGAAGGCTCTTTCAAATCAAAAATATAACGATTTTGGAGAAAAATATGGCTATGATAAAGTAGGCTTGCTTACGGGGGATACTTCTATTAACCGTAACGCTCAAATTGTTATTATGACAACAGAAGTTTTCAGAAACATGCTTTATGGTACAAACTTAGGCTCAGTTGCTGATAACTTGAAAGATGTTAAATATGTAGTTCTTGACGAAGTTCACTATATGAATGATGAGGACAGAGGTACAGTTTGGGAAGAAAGTATTATTTATTGTCCTACAAATGTACAAATAGTTGCACTTTCGGCAACAGTTGCTAATTGTGAACAACTTACTGCTTGGATTAATTCTGTTCATCCGACTTGTGAATTGGTTAATACTGATTTTAGACCAGTTCCACTTAGATTTTACTATTATGATAGCTCGCAACCTTATAAATTGTTGCCACTTTTAACTCCATCTGGTGCGTTAAATAATAAGATTAAACCTGAACCAAAACCGTTTGGACGTAATCGTAATAAAAAGGCTCAAAGTCCTGTGAAAAATGTTGTACGCAATTTGGCAGAACAAGACATGCTACCTGCAATTTATTTTACTTTCTCTCGTAAAAAATGCGATGAACAAATGGAGAGATGTGCTAATTTGTGCCTTGTAACGAAAGAAGAACAGGAACAAATTAAAGAAATTGTAGATGAATACATTGCTGAGAATTACTATTTGGCTAAAAATAAGCATATAGATTTCTTGATGTGCGGTGTTGCATCTCACCATGCGGGTTTACTTCCAGGTTGGAAGGTGCTTGTTGAAAAACTTTTTCAAAAAGGGTTAATAAAAGTTGTTTTTGCAACCGAGACGCTTGCCGCAGGGATTAACATGCCAGCTCGTTCAACTGTAATTTCTTCTATTTCAAAAAGAACAGATGCAGGGCATAGACAATTAACCGCAAGTGAATTTTTGCAAATGTCAGGTCGTGCAGGTCGTAGAGGTATGGACGAAGTTGGATATGTAACAATAGTTGGTACACCTTATCAATCACCTCAAGATGTTGCAGATTTGGTGTTGTCACCAGCAAATGACCTTGAAAGTAGATTTTCACCACGTTATTCGATGGTTCTAAACCTTCTTCAAAGATTTAACTTAGATGAAGCTAAACAACTTATTTTAAAGAGTTTTGGCTATTTTTCATCAAATACAAGACTTGCGCCATTGTTGTTACAAAAGGAAAAAAATCAAGAAACTATTGATGAATTGAATGCTTTTAAATGTTATTGTGGCTTGACGAATGCTGATTTACTTGAATATAACAAGGTTAAAAACATGTATGTCGCAAATAGGCAAACTTGTAAAACTATAAGAAAACAAGAAAAACATAAAAAACGTGGACTTGATGAAGGCTTTTTAGCTTTTGAAAAGACTACAAAAGATTTGTTGCATCGTATGCAAGAATTTACATGCGATAGATGTAAATTATATAAAAAACATATTAAAGATATTGAAGTTTTAGAACGCTATATTGCAAAACAACGTAAACTTGAAAAGGATATAGAGGTTCAAAAAGATGTTTTTTGGAACAAGTTTATGAGTCATAGAGGCGCATTAATTGACATGGGTTATATTGTAGACGATTACCCAACAGAACGTGGCATTACAGTCTCTCAAATTCGCTCTGAAAATGAATTATATTTAGCAGAAATTATTTTCTCAGGAGTTCTTGAAGAACTTACTCCAGCAGAACTTTCAGCGGTTATATGTTCTGTAACAACTGAGGACATGCGCTTTGATAATTATGCGCAAATTCCTCTATCACCTAAAGTTAGAAAGACTTTGAACAAGATTAGAGATATAAGACGTAAGGTGGACAAGGTTCAAAAGAATAACAATGTTGATGAACCTATGTATATCAACTCTTTCTATGCACCATTAATTGAAATGTGGGTAAACGGTGCAGAATGGCAATCAATTATTGATGAGGTTGATATCGGAGAAGGCGATATTGTACGTGTATTCAAGCGTACAGTCGATGTGCTAAGGCAACTTTGTACAATTGATAATATTCCAGAAGCGCTTGTCTTTATTGCTCGTGAAGCAATAGATGGAATCTTAAAAGAGCCTATAGATGTTGATTAGACTTAATTGTAAACTTTTGTTTACAAACATGTAACTCAACTAGCAACTTTTTTTAACTTTGATACTTTATATAGTTGTGTTAGTGAAATAAAGGAATGTATCTATTATGGCAATTAATCCAGTAGGAGCAATGCAAAAAGCCGCTCAACCGCAATTTACAGGCGTGGTTGATACAGTAGTTGGCTCAAAAGCATTTGAAAAAGTTGCTGAATTTGCAGGTTCAAACTCTGCAACATTTAACGCAGCTTCATCATTAGTTATGGCAGGTGTCTTGCGCCCTTTGACAATTATGGCATTGCCTGCTAAAAACGAACAAGAACAAAAGAACAAAGGTAATGCAGCAGCTCACGCTATTGCATCCGCAGTAATTGGTTTCGCAATTACATCTACAGTTATGAAACCAATCTCAGCAGGTTTGAAAAAGGTAATGGGTAATACAGATAAGTATTTACCAAAATTATCTGAAAAAATGAAAGCTAATCCAACATTAGAAAAGAATGTAAACAAAGTATTATCATTCGGTCCTGACATCTTGTTAGCAGTTCCAAGAGCGTTGTTAACATCTAAATTATCAGGATATGTAAACAAAGCATTATTCGGAAAGAAAAAAGATGCAGCTCCTGCACCAGCTCAACAAGCTCCAGTAGTTGCTCAAGCTCAAGAATCTCAACGTCCCGTTTTAGATAGCTTCAAAGGAGGTACAAAATAATGAACGTATCAGCAATTAACAGTGTAGCTCCAAAAGCACAAAACGTAAAATTCACAGGCGCAATGGATAAAATGACAAATGCCGTTGCAACTGGATTAGGAAAAGTTGGTAATACAGATGCTTTCGTAAAAGGTATGGAAAAAATTGGTGACTCACCAAACTTGATGGCTCACTTATCAACAGCAAGTTCAGCAGTTACAACAGGTTTATACATCTACAAAAACTTAACTGACAAAAAGAAATCTAAAAACGAACGTATCACAATGGCTATTAACCAAGCATTAACATTCGCAGTTTCAACAGCTATTACTTACACAGCAATCGGTGCTTTGAACAAAGTTTCTAAAAATATCTGTGGTAAATTTGGCGAAGCCGTAGCAAAACGTGGTTATGACGCTAAGAAAGTTGATACATTGAAAACAGGTGCTAAAGCTGCAATCGACTTAGTAGTATGTTCTTCAATCAACAGATACATCTCTCCAGTAGCAGTTACTCCAGTAGCTAACAAATTAGGTGCTAAATTAACTGATTACTTAGACAAAAAAGATGCTGCAAAAGCTGCAAAAGCTTAAGCATAATTTTAAATAAAAACTTTAAAGTAACTAACTAAAAACGACTTACTCAAAAGAGTAAGTCGTTTTTATTGCGATTTGAATTTTGTCCGTATTAATACATACGTATTTTTACGTACGTGTATGACCTACAAGCCCTAGTTAAAGTCACTCTGTAATTGATATTTGACTTGAAAAAAAACTGTTTTGACAGTAATAATAAATCATAAGTCAGTCTTATAATTGTGTATTGTAGGCTAGAATTGAATATCAGACTATCTTAAAATAATGCCGTTCTTTTGGCAGTAGCGTCGTAATTCAGTGTTTGCGGTCATTACAGTGCTTACTAATAAGCTATTATGTAGTGTTTGCGCAAGATTTACAGCTTTGTCGTACATCTTGAAGGCGCTAACAGCATAATCTCGTTGGGATTCAGACTGAATAGTAGATAATTCTTGTAAGTATTTACCGTATAAGAAATACAATTCAGACAATGTATCAAGCAAGTCAAATTGGCGTGCGATGCCAATAGCGCTTTCAATATAGGCTTTTGCTGAGTCGTAATCCTGTAATGCAAGGTACGCTTCGCCGATAATCTTATTGAATTGAGTGATAAAATAGAAGTTTTGAATCTTTGGACTTTGCGCAATATCAAGGGCTTTAAGCGAGTATTCAAGCGACTTTTCAGGTCCCGAAGTAAGAAGTGTAACCTCTGAAATGAAGTACCACGCAATAAGTACACCCAAAGCATTCTTTTCTTTCGCAAAGTATGAAACTTGTTCTGAGTAAATTGCAAGCGCTTGTTTGAACTTGCCTTTTTCCTTAAGAACCTTACCTAGTAACAATTTCAAGATGTTTTTGCTTAATGGGTCGTTGTTGTTATTTACAAAGGTTACGATTTGGAACAATTCGTCTTGAATGCCTTCTAATTGGTTTCTAGAGATACTATTGATAACGCTTATCAAATTCCATATAGTAACCGCTTGTGCGTCCATTATATCGTTATTTTTGTATTGTTTTAATGTTTCTTCTAATATAACTTCTGATTCTTGAATGTCGCCTTTTAACGTATTTGCAAGGGCTAGAGTCAATTTTACCTTACAAATATATAAGTCATTTTGAATGTGGTTCTTTTCAATAATTTCAAAAATAGTACTTACAACGCCAATTGAACGGTTATCACCTTGTAATACAAGGGCATTTGCAAGTATCAAGTATGTTTCAAGCCATGCTTCAAATAAGTCTTCAATCTTAATATTTTTATGAGCTCTTGTTGTGTCTAAATTTTGCTCAAAAATAGGTAAAATCTCAGCATCAACAAGGCTTACAACCTCACCAAGATTACCGACTGTTAGCAATGAATTTAATTTTCTTGATTTTAACATTGCAATCTCTAAGTCGTAAGTCTGGTCTACGTTTGCGACTGCACTATCTATACATTCAATCACGCCAAAGTGGTTACCAACTTTATGACAACATTGCGCCAAATAACCTGTTAATTCAAATTCTTTTAAGTTATCGTCAAGTTTTCTAACGTGCTCAATTACACGTGGCAAGTATTCAATAGCAGCTTTTGGGTTGCCAAATGACATAACTTTACCAAGTCTTTCGTAGATGTTATTTTTAATTAATGAGCTGTTTACACCTTGAAGTTTATCAACAAGTACTAGGGAGTACTTTTGAGCCATTATGTAGATGTTTTCATCTCCAATTGCAGCGGTTTGACGTACAACTTCAGACCAAGCGTTAAGTGCGCTTAAATTTTCTTTTAAGTTAGTTGCAAGAAGCGCTAATGACGAGTGCGAAGATAGCGTAAAACCTGACAAAATGACAAATAATTTTTCATTGACTGTCATAAAGTTTTTGTCTTTTCTTGCAATTTCTAAAATTGATTTCCATAAACGAGTACTTTTAAATTCGTATGCTGACTCATTTACAGGCGTAATATAGTTCAAATCTAGCAAGCTAGAGAATAAGGCTACAAATTCTTTATCATCAACTTTAAATAGTTGATTTAGCACTACTGGATAGAATTTTAAGCCTAAAACTGCCGCAGCAATTAATAATTCATATACAAGAACATTTTCGTTTTTCAATATGTCTAATCTTCTTTTTACAACGGCATCAAAAGAGTCTGGTAGACTGAACGAGATGTAATTTCTGCTTGAATCAGTAACTAGATTTAAAATTTGTTCAATGTATGCGGGATTTCCTTCTGTTTGCTTATGGATAGTATCTCTTAGCGCTTGAGATGTACCAATAAACAGAGGGTTGTACTGATTTATGAATGTATCAGTTTGGCTGTCATTAAACGCAATTAATGAAATATCAGCATATTGTTCTTCCATTAAAGACTTGTCAAACAAGTATGTTTTAGCTGAGCGAGGTTCATTGTAAGTTAGTATGAATTTTGTGTTTTGTAAGCCTGTTTCACCGTTGATAAGTGTCTTTAAGAATTCATAAGACATGTTATCAACATGTTCAAAGTTGTCAAATACAAACACAGTTTGCATTCTTGATGAAATAGTTTCAAAAACTTTTCTTAAAATACTAAAAGTTCTAGCTTTATTTTTGAAAATTGTTTCATAATATGCTGATTTTTCAGGGTATAAAAAGTTTACTAAATCGTCAATTTCATCAATCTTTAGGCTTGGAAATTCAGTTTTAAAGAATTTCAGAGAATCCTTCTTTAACTTAGCTGTGTTAATACAGAAATTTGGAACATTAAAGAAAGTTAGCAAGATATCTTGGAATAAGCCACAAGGCGTAATTTGGCTAAGCGGAGTGGCTTTACCAATTAACCATACAAATTGATTGTCTTTAAGTTCTTCAATTGTCGCTCTAAGCACAATGTTTTTGCCGATACCGCTTGCGCCACTAAGTGAAATAACTTTAACAGAAGTATTTAGCAAGGTGTTAACCAAAATGTTTTTTGCACTTTGCTGAGTAAATAAATTTGGCGAATAAGACATCTCATTGCCCGTATTCATTGCGTGTGGTTTAACCTGATGTTGTTCTTCGTTGGCTTTTGGTTCTGTTATCCTAAATTGTCTGTTAGCTGCTTCTGAAAGAATGTTTTTAGGTTGTGTAACTTTTCTTGGATTTGGTATAACATTATGTCTATTTGGCAAAATGTTAGATTTTAAGGGTAATACACCTTTTCGTAAGTTTGAATTTCTCATTTGAGGTGTTACACCGTTTATAGGTCTTTGAACCTTTTTGTTAGTTTGTTGAGGCGCTTTGCTCTTTGGCAAAACACTTTTTTGATTAGATTTTGGTTTTTCTTTTATGATTTCTTGTTGTTCTTCCTCAATCTTAGTTTCTTCGGCTTTAATTTCTTGTTGCTGAAGTTTCATAGCATTAAGTTGTTGTGGAAGAGTGCTTAGTTGCTCTTGTAGCCCTGTTAATTGAGATTGTAAAGAGTTTAATTGATTTTGTAGAACTTCATTTTCAGGGGTTGCAGTTTTTTTCTTTAATTTTTTGATTGCTTTTTTCTTTGCTGATTGAAGTCTAGACGCATTAGACATTTTTGTAGCAGAATGGTTGCCTGAAAGCATTCTCTGACCACCTTGTAACATTTCTTTTTCTGGTATCAATGGCGAATCTGAAGGAGTATGCTTAGGCAAGTTTACGTTAATAATGTTCTTGTTTTGAACAGGTTTTGGCATCGGCGCCATAACGGTTTTTGTCTTTTTGCGCTTAGGCGTTTTGTTTGAAATTGCAGGCAAAACGAATTGTCTAGGTGGTTCAAGTCCACTTCTTTTGTTAGTTGCTTGTTTTGATTTTTTAAATGAATAACCACATTTTCGGCATGCTGATGCATTAGGAAAGTTTGCTGATTTACAATGCGGACAGAATTTTACAAGTTCTGTGCCACATTCTACGCAAGATTTGTTATAGATTAAATTATATGCTCCACAATGCTTACAAACTGTGCCAATTTTGACGTTACAATGTGGACAGTTTATAGTTCCATTTGGTATTTGTTTTTTACATCTTGGACAAATCATTCTTTAATATTTTTCCTAAAATGTTCCGTGGTGTTTGTTAGTTAATTGATTTTTTGACCGCTTCCATCAGTTCAAATAATCTTTTTGATACTTGAGATTGAGAAATGTTCATATCTCTAGCAATTTCAGCTTGTTTCTTCCCTTCAACATAGCGTAATTCGTATAGTTGCAGATATTGTTTTTCAACATTTTGGCTATGCGCAATAACAACAGAGTCGTAAACAGATTGTAAAAGTTCCTTTTCTACGACAATCTCTTCAGGATTCTTTGGTATTGTAATAAAATTATAGTTAACAGCGATGTTGGCAATGTTAGCAGTATCCTTCATTTCGACAGGTTGCGCTTCTATATCTCGTGTCGAAACGTAGTTTTGATGAGTTCTTCTAACTCGACCCATGTTTTTTAGCACAACAACAATAGCGGTTGATGCAATCTTTCTGATATAAGCCTCTAGAGCTTCTTCATCATCAATCGTTTCAATTATGGACAAGGAACGCTTACAGGTTTCGTTAAAAAAATCATCAAACAAGTCTTCGTTGTTTTGGAATTTTTTGTCCGCCTTAATTATTCGCTTGATTAACTCTAAGTGTTCTTGCGCTAATTCCAATTTTTAAACTTTCATCAAAATCTGCTAACTAACACTTATATCATATCACAACTTAGAAATTAATTATAAGAGAAAAATCATAACTATCCTTTGTAAATTCCGAAGTTGGCGCTTTTACGTATTTTAAGGCTGCCTTAACACTTTGTAACACAATTGCGTCAATCTGTTTTGATCCGCTTGAAACTGTTACATTTGTACTTGTTAATTCTCCAGACTTATTAATTTGCACATCAACAATCATTTTTGATGAGTATGGTAATTCAGATGCGTTTAACAAGTCGGATTGAATAGCAAATTTCATTGCTCTGCCTGTAATCTTCAAGTATTTTACAACTGCATCATTGTATGTAAGCTCTTGTGGAACTTCCCAATATAGTTTTTTAATTTGATTTGTATATAATGGCGCTTGTGGTTTGCTTGGTAATGTTGTTAAATTTTTGTCAGCAAGTCTTTCTTTACCTTGGTTAAGGCTTGCGTTCATGCTTGCAACATCTTGTGGCCCACCTGCTTCTCCAGGTATAGCACCAATAGGTTGTTTGCTATCTTCTTCCTCATTTTCAGGAGTTGTATCGTTCAACATTTGAGCATCTTCTTTATCTTCTTGTGTTTCACCTTCAATTGGCATATTTTGGTCTTGTTGTGTTTGAATACCTTTATTAGCATTAATTTTTTCCATAATTAAGTCTTTTTTGGTGTAGCCAAATGCAACAAGTAAAACTATTAATAAAATACCTAATAGTGGTGAAGGTTTTTTAGCTTTTGTTTTTTGTGGTGGCATTTGATAATTATTCATGTTCACATTATTTTGATTTAATGTGTTATCCATAGCATCATTACCCATTTGCCCTTGTTGTTGAGTATTATCATACAAAGTTTCTATTGTATTTTGGTCATTTGCAGCAAAATTTGGGTCATAATTATCTGCACCTTGCTGAATATTGTTAATCTCGTCAGGATTAAATTGCATATCATCATAATTTTGTTGTGCAGTCATATCTGGAATATCATTTAAGCCTGTTTCTTGTGAAATTTCAGGTTGAGGTGCTTGTGAACTTTGCATTCCTGCGTTGAAATCTTCGTCTGAAAAATCAAGGTCTACGTTTTGAATATCTGGGTCATTAAGATCTATATCGTCAAGATTAATTTCGCTTAAATCAATATCACTGTTAACAAGATTATCAATTTCAGAGTCTAAATCAATGTTGTCTGTATTTATATCAGCTTGAGAATTTAATGCATCATCCGGTATACTATCATCAGAGTCTAAATCGTCTAAAGAGTCTAAATCATCAAGGTTTACGTCATTAAGTGCTGATGATTGAGTCTGTGCCGGTTGTGATGTTGTGTCATCCGATGTCGAAAAATCATTAAATGCACTAAAGGCGTCATTCATTGCATCATCAACAGGAATTTGCGGATTATTTAAGTTTGGATTTGCTTCTTCAACAGCTGCCGCCATATCCATTGTAAATTCTTCAAGTCCGCTCATATCGTCATCATCATTAGAACTATCACTTATTTGTGGTTCTTCTGCTTGTTGTTGATTTTCTTGTTGTTGTTGTTCCATTTCAAAGTCTGACAAATCTACATCTTGTAGTTCTTCGTCGTTTCCTAAATCTTTGAATTGCTGAGGCAAATCTTGAACGTCACTAGATGCTTGATTTTGTGTCTCAGCTTGAACTTCAGGCTCAGAAAAGTTTACATTTTGAGCGATATCATCAAGAGTTTGGGGAACTATATCTTCAAGAGGTGCAACAGGCTCTAATAATTCTAAATTGTCATCTGCAGGCATTTCTGTTACAGCTGAATCTTGAGCTTGGTCTTTGATAGATTGAGTTTCATGTTCTTGAGGTGATTCATCTTCTGTTATTTCTTCAAGGGAAGGTAAATCGTCATCGGGCTCTAATTCAGGAAGAGTTAAATCAATAGGAGTTTCAAATGCTTCTAAATCTGTTAAATCTATTGACTCTGATGGTATATCAAAACCTTCATTTTTAACCGCATCTATTAAACTTGGCTGTTCTTCTTGATTTGTATCAGCTGGAGTTTCAACCTGTTCACTAATTTCAACTGTTTCAAGTGATTCATTTGACTCTGCAGGCTTCATAACTTCTTCATTTTGTGTTGATATTTCAGTTAAATCTTCTAAGTCTGGAATGTTATCGTCATCGACATCTTCAAAGTCAGCGAAATTATCTAAAGAGTTTAGACTTTCATCTGCGTTTAAGTCTTGTAAATCAGGAATATCTTCAAAATCTAAGAAATTGATATCATCATCTTTGGCAATTTCGTCAATTGATTGAAGTTCTTCTGGCTCAGATACATTAGTTTGAGTTTCTTCGTTTGAAGGTTGTTGCTCTTGGTGAGAATTATTATTTTGAGTTAGGTCAGAAAAACCACCAAAGTCAATGCTATCTAAGTCAACACTATTAGCTGATAAATCATCTAATTCTGCTTGTGACATGTTTGGTTCTAAGCCACCAAAACCTTCAAATGTACCTGTGTTATCCATATTCAAATTAGGAATATTGGTGTTTTCTGAAGGTGTTATGTCATCAAGAGTGAATGTTTCTTCCTCTTCAACTTGTTCTGGTTCAAAAGTTTCAAAGTTTGCAAGTTCTTCGTCACTTGGTAATTCATCTAATTGTCCAGGTTCTTCTATAATTTCTTCACCTTTTTCTTCAAATTCACCATTTATAATATCATTATTATCTAAATTCATTGTATCTTCCCCTACGTGGTTTTCTTCTATATAATCTTCTACAAAGTCAGCGACTGTTGTATTTGCTATCTCATCTAAATCTACATCTGAGCCAAATTCATCAGATGTGATATCCTCGTTATATAACTGTTGAGCGCCTAAAACGTCTAATACAGAATCGCTTAGAATTTCGTTTGTGTTTGCTAAATCAGTAGAAATTAGCTCAAAATGTTGAAATTGTCTAAACATTTCGCACAACTCACCGCTTTTCATAAGTTGTTCGTATATGAAATGTTTTTCATTATTCATAATGTCGCCATCAATGAAGTTTATGATTAAGGCTTGAGCCTTTATAATGTCATTTTCATTTGTTGGCAAGTTTGATTTTGGTTTTGATTTTTTTAGAGCCTTCTTCAAGCTATTTTCATTGTATAAGGAACCATTATCAACTATATAATAACCATTGACCTCTTTTGACTTGCTTACTTCATCTGGAGCGATTGCACCAACAAAGTTAGCTGTAGAAAGGTCTTCGCTCATTACTAAAAATATGTACAAGTCTGGAGTAGTATTAAATTCGTACTGAGCTTTTGGCACAAATAAAAAGTGTTCATTAGGTACAATTCTAACGTCAACTTTTATGTTATCAATGTTTATATCTGAAATGTCCATGTCTTTTAAGACTGCTGGAATTGTGTACAGGCTATTTTGATTAGTAGCGTTAAAGCCTATACTTTTTAAATATTTTATACCAAGTCTTCCACCAATAACGTTAGCGAAGGCTCTTTGTTTGATTCTTTCTTCAAGATTACTAGATGAATAAGCTGCGTCTTTTACATCATCTTGAGTTATTTCAATAAACTTATTATCGTCAAAGATTCCCATGTTTTTCCTTTCCTCTATATAAAAAGATTACACAAGATATTAGAATATTCCATATTTCATTACTTTATTAAGTTTTGTAACGTAAATTTACAGTTAATTTTTCAAAAAAGCAATTTTTTTAGGCAAAAAAACTTTATATAGGTAAGGAAGAAAATTATAAGGTTATGGAGGTTTTTAACAATGGTTTCAGGTATCAATGCAAATGTAGGTTTTCAAGGTGGAATTAATACAGCGACTAACGCTCGTCCATATATGAATCAACCATATCAATATACAGCAACACCCCAAGTTGCAGCAGATACAGTAGAAATTGCAGGCAAGAAAAAAGGTGGCGCTGTAAAAAAAGGTATTATTGGTACTGTAATTGGGTTAGCAGTAGCCGCAGCAGCATTATATGCAGGTACTAAATCTGGTAAAATCACAGAAGTTGCAGATGCTACAAAATGGACAGAAAAATTGCAAAATTTAGCATATAAAGGTGGTAAAGGTGTTGAAGCTGGTGTTGAATATGTAACTAAAAAAGGCGGAGACCTTGTAGATTGGATAAAAGATAAATTTAGTAAAAAAGCTCCAAATACAGCACCTTCGACTCCAACTTTAGGTCTACCATATTATCCAGCAAAATAAAGATTATAAGATAAAAAAAGACAAGGATTTTATCCTTGTCTTTTTTTTATTTACTAATGTAACATAATGT
>ERZ1035037.378-NODE-378-length-13961-cov-90.696490_pt1 | contig 13961 bp, 25 predicted proteins | sample MGYA00520618_ERZ1035037 | MGnify/ENA primary metagenome ERZ1035037 (study PRJEB33766, sample SAMN09781741) | gut metagenome | biome: gut microbiome | host: Homo sapiens | place: Madagascar | study: EMG produced TPA metagenomics assembly of the PRJNA485056 data...
TGTTAGGTCTACTATATTGAAGTATTCTGAAGTAATATTTATAACATCTTCACTTATAGCAGATGCTCCACTTAATGGCTGGAATAATTGTAGTTGAGGTATATTACTTACGTTTAATACTACACCGGTTACTATATAACCCTTAGACTTAGTAGTATGTTCTACTTCGTTATACTTAATAGCTCTACCATTACACATGTTATATTGCTGTGATCCGTATAGCGCTGAGGCTAATGTGTCTATAGTTATAGGTGTTGCTGAATCTGTGATTACTATAAGATTAGCTTTAATTTCGTATATTAAATTTCCTTTATCAGTTATATATAATTCATGAACAACTTTACCAGATCCACCAGTTATGTCTTCTAATAAAGCCATTGTTCCTGATTTATGTGGAATCTATATTGTTTGTGCATCTGAATTGATTTTGTCAACTATAGTATGCATATTATATGAAGTATTATTGGGGTTATCTGTGCCTATTCTAAATCCATCAGTTTTATTTATTATTACTTGTGGCTGGCCACTATTAGTCATATATTTAATATTATCTGCATCAAATCTAAAATTACCTACATACTAACCGAATTTAAATTCACAATCTTCGTCTATAACTATAGATTTAGGATACTTTGACGATGTTAAATTATTAACTGTTAATTTATTGACTGTTAAAGGTCCAGTTAATGTTCCACCATTTAATGGTAAATAATCACCGCTACTTGTGTCAGATACTACTAATACCCAACCTTTAGTAGATATTGTAACTGTTATAGTCTTAATATAATGAACACCATTTTCTATACCTACATGAGAATATGTTAAATATCCTTCTGTATGTCCTTTATCGAATAAGTAGTATTCTTCATTATTAAAACTAATATAGTTCTAATTACTTGCTTGTAAGGTAGTTAATTGTTCTTTTGTTAGTGTTCCAGATGTTGCTGTAGCAGGTTGATCTATAACTACTATAGTAGGTGCTCCAGCTGCTTGTATGTCTTCTAATAATGCTATAGGCTTAGAAGGTACAGGTACACCGCCGTCGTCTTTGAAGTTAAAATATTTAGGTCTATCTGCTGAACCACAAATAATAGTTCTATATGATCTAGATCCTACATAAAAATCCTTATAAAGTGATGTATCATTTACACGTATAAAGTCATCAGCTGAATTAGGACCTTTAGTATTCTTAATTATAGTATAATTTTCAACTGGATTTACACTAATAATCTAAGCTTTTATTTTATTATTATCTGAGATATTAGTGTATGCATCACTAACTAATTTATTTTGTTTACCTTCTATAATAGCTTGATAGCCATTATATGTAGCAACTTTATCAGCAGTTATACCACTATCCAATGCTGCTTGCTGTTCTGTAGTAGGTAAGAATCCTTCTTTAGTATTCTTAATAACTATCTTTTCACTATCACTAGCCTTATCAATACTAATGCCGTCACCAGCTATAATAGGAATCTCTCTTTCTGTAGATACATCGAAAGTCTTATTATCTGTTCCATAGGTATACTGATCTGTGGAATTGATTGTAATACCGTCCTGAGTGTCATAGGTGACAACAGGAGCACCGATGTCTTTAACACTAATTAGATCTTCAACTCCATTACCTGTGGGTCCCTGAGGTCCTTGTATGCCTTGTGGCCCTGTAGGACCAACTGCACCTGTATCACCTTTTACACCTTGTTCACCTTGTGGCCCTGTAGGACCAATAGGACCTTGTTCACCAGTATCTCCCTTAGGACCTTGTTCTCCTTGTAGTCCCTGAATACCTTGTTTACCCTGTGGCCCTGTAGGACCTACTTTACCTTGTTCACCCTATGGGCCAGTAGGACCAGTAGCATGAACACCTGTATTTACATTATCTATTACCCAGTCACCTGCTGCTCCAATAGTTATAACAGGAGTATGCCCATCAGCACCTGTAGGACCAATAGGACCTATATCTCCTTTAGGACCAGTATCTCCTTTAAGTCCTTGTGGGCCTCTTGGACCTATTTCGCCTCTAAGACCTGTAGGACCTGTAGGACCTGTTAATGCTGCTAATTGTTCAGAAGTAAAGTCATCATAGGTAAATGCATCACCTTTAGGTCCTTGTAAACCTTGAGGTCCCTATATACCCTGAGGTCCTTGTTCACCAGTATCTCCTTTAGGTCCCTATTCACCTTGTAAACCTCTAGGACCAGTAGGACCAACTGCACCTGTAGGACCAGCTGCTCCCGTATCTCCTTTATCGCCTTTAATACCTTTAGTATCAATTGTAAAGGTAGCAGAAGTCCCATCACTATAACTAACATCTATAGAGTTATGCATTATAGTTGGATCAGTCGTATCTTGTGTAGAAGATATAGTAGCCATGTCAGTAACACTATTACCTGCAGGGCCTGTAGCACCTGTATCACCTTTTTGGCCTTGATCACCTTTTAGTCCTATATAGCCTCTTTCACCCTATGGACCTTGTGCACCAGTTGGACCCTGTGGACCCATAATACCTGCAAGACCTCTTTCACCTCTATCACCCTTTTCACCTTTAAGAGAAAAGCTCTTGATATACACCAGAGATCCTGAGGCTGTCCTAGAAGCCTCGTACCAGTCTCCTGTAATAGTATCTATATAAAAGTCATTAAGTGACTCTGGGGTCACCTGAGGACCTCCAGCAGCGGCTGTAATAACAGATCCTAAATCACCTTTATCACCCTTAGGTCCTGCTACTGGGAACTGACCTACATTTACCCATTTGTTTTTGTCTGTATATACGTATACGCTATAAGGTGTTCCACTACCTATAAGGAATGTATCACCTGTATTATAGCCACCTGTAGGTATTTCATCGAATCTAGCATATACACCTAATATAGTAGGCATATATCCTATAGCAGCGCTTATACCTGCAGTTAAATCTGCAATATCTTGTTTGTTTTTATCTACTTGTTCTTCTAGGTTCCTGAATTCTTTGTTACCAAATTTTAACATGTAACAATACTCCTAAATTTAATTATTCTTTATTCTTTTGTTTTTCAATTAAAATTTTAACCTTATTTAAAATTATCTTTGACTTACAATTAGGACATTCAATATAGTATTCTGTATCATCACTATTAATGAATTCTTCTAATGTAGACACTTTATCTCTTAGTTTCTTGTTTGTGAAGTAACTAATAAGATAACCTACAACTGCTACTGCTAATGCAATCAATGCTGCATACAATTCACTCATTCTTCTGAGTCCTCCGTAATATAATATAAAGGTTCTTCAGGCTGTACGACTGTTAAGAACAAAGGCTTGAATCTACTAATGAATTCACTAGTAACATCATCCTTTAACATGTTCCATAACATTGCATATGCTTCTAATTTACCTTTAGTTTTACTTGATCTTAATGTATCTTTGCCTGTATCTGATCTAGTGCTTGAATCATTTTGGGCTAACGTATCTTTACCTGTGTCACTATAAGTATCTTTAACAGTTCCCTTAACAGTATCTTTTTCAGTTCCACTTGTTTCTCCATTAGTAGTAACAGTAGAATCTAAGGTTCCTGTTCCGCTTACAGTAGATGTTGAACTATCTGTAGTTGTTGTATTGGCCTTTTCATATTCTTGTCTATTAATGTAAGTTAATGGAGTATCTGCTGTAGTAGAAGGTTCTGTTGATGGATTATCTGCATAATTCTTTAGCTTAGTTCCATTAGAAGTTGAACTACCAGAAGTCTCAGTAGACGTTGAATCTGTAGTATCTTGATCTGTAGTTGTAGTAGTTTTACTTGTTCCAGATGTAGTTATATCTGTAGTAGAATCAGTAGTGCTTGTTTTATTTCCAGATCCTGTTTTGTCTAATGTAGAACTCTTTTCACCAGTTGTAGTAGATGTAACAGTATTATCAGATTCAGATGTATATCCTTCTCCAGATAGTATTTGTGCTTCTGTATATTCTCTTAACATTTTTTGGATGTCTAACTTCTTTTCCCATGTAGGTCCATACTGCCAGACTGTTCCAAACATTTTATATTTGAATCTTGTTAAGTCACTAGACGCTATAGTATTATTTCCATATCTACTATAAAGTAAATAGAATAACACATTAGCTGAATCATCTTTTATAGTTGTAGGAAAACCATTGTCCTTATAATCAGCTACAAAGTCATCAGCATTATCATAGACATCCGTAAACTTATACTGTCTATAGTTTCCATATAAACTACCGCAATAGTCTTTAATCATTCTTCAGTGACCTCCTGTGGCTGATCGCCTTGCTCGCCAGATTGATCTAAATTCTCAACAGCTTCACCATCTAAATCTACATCCATATCCATAGCACATTCATTTACTTCACATGACATACCAACACCCCATAAGGCATTAGCAATATCACATGCTCTTTGTCTATAGGATAAACTATCTTGCAATGGATTACCTACTGATCCAGATCCATTAAGGCTTGTCTGTGCTAAGTTCTAATATTGTTTCTTTTCAAACAATCCACCATTCTCTAATCCATAAGTAGATAATCTGAAATTATCTAATGACTGCATAGCCATTAAGAATTCTTCACCTTTGCTTGTAGGTCCTGCTGTTAAATCTTGGAATTCTAATGCACCTATAATAGGAATCCATTTCTGTCCATTAAGTGCTGCAGAATCTATAGACTTATTAGCTGCTTGAACGTTAGACTGTTCATCTTCTGATCCGACCCTCATTCCTTGAATACCAGTGCTGTTTAGCAATGCTGTTCTCATGAAAGGAATACAGTCAGCCATAGTATCTAATAGACCTTCTTGAATTATCTGTCTTGGTGTTACTGTCTGTGATAACTGTTGACAATAATCTCTAATAATAACACAATATTCAGTAGGATCATCTACAGGATCTTCAGGGACATCATATAATACTTTAAGTTTTAATCCAGATAATATAGCAGCTTGTTTCTTATATTGTTCCTTTTCTTCATCTGTAGCACCATCAGCAAATGGAACAGGATGTATAGTGTTAAACCTTCCATAAAAGTCAATAGTTCCATCTAATGCAAAAGGCATAACAAAGAATTTATCTAATTCCTTGAAGTAGAACATGCATAATTGACCTTTATAGTATAACATTCTTTCTAATTCCTATGAACTAATATCCATAGGTAGATTGAACCACTGAATTCTATTTATAGCATCTTGTTCGTCTATAATTCTTAGCTAACGTCTAATATTTGTTTTTAATTCTGATTTACAGTCAGTCCCTAGTTTTAATGGAAGTCCTGTCTTAGGATCAATACCAGCTGCTAATATTTTACTAATAACATCTTGATTTATATATACTGCATTATTTTTTTGCATTCTCTCGATCCATCCTATCCATTATAGTCTTACGCTGACTTCTTGTATAAGTCTTAGCAATTTCATGTTGAACATTCTTTGGAAGTTCTGCTACAGTTCCACCTAAAGAAGTTTCCATCTTACCTAAATAATTCATAAAGTTTCTTCTCTATGCCTTTTTAGCTTGCTGGACTTGTTTTACCTTTTGTGCAGCTGCTTCTTGTTTTGCTACAAGTTTATTAGCTGCTTCTTGTTTTGCCTTATGGGCTGCCACACCTGCAGCAGCCATACCTAAGGCTCTGTTAATTCCTGATTGTATTACACCCATTAAATAAATACTCCTTTATATAGCTCATCAGAGATTGCTTTAATCATGTGGAAATCATCTGTTATATCTTCTAATCTAATGAGACTACCTTTAATATAGGAAGGTTTAGGTTGTATAAATTGACTTATCTTACCTATTCTGTTAACTGTCATACCATTATATTTAAGTTTATCTCTTAATGCTTGCTTCTCTGTATCAGTGCATGTATAATATTCTATTACAGGATATATAAAGTTATTAGCAACCATTGCAGTTAACTTAGCTAATGTATCAGGCAATGCTTTAATATTACCTATTTGATAGTTAAACATGTCAGTAGTATAATTAATAGCTTCAGTTCTTAGCTTTTCATTCATGGCAATATCTGCAGCGCCGCCTATAGCACTAGCAACACCACCTACAACACCACCTACAACTGCACCAACAGGACCACCTAATGAACCAATCATAGCACCTGATGTAACACCTGATAAACTACCAGTTATTGTAGACACTATATCCTGTGTTCTTTGAACATCTTGCTGTGTAACCATGTTTTGGATCTGTCTCTGGAAAGATGCTTGGAAGTTTTTATTCTATAATGAATAAGTCTCATATGCATCTGTTAACATAGTGATTGAGAAGTCACCACCACATATAAGACCTCTAGGTGTTGCTTTACCATCAAACACGTTATTACCATATAATGCTTTAAAGTTAGGATTAACGTGTATATAAGGATTGAATGGCTTATATGTAAAGTCTACATTAAAATAATCTACACCATCATTCATAGCTGCATTAAATTCAAATATATCAGAATAGTTAGGACTACATAATCTATATTTATCACAGCATACTTGTATCTTCTTTTCTGTTATAGGTATACTATAAGGAATAGTAAAGTTATTAGTTGATTTACTACAATAAATAAACACACCTAATGTAGCTGTTCCTGTTCCATCTTTAACAAAATAATAGTTAGTGCTTCCTGTAGCTAATGTAGAAGGTTTAGTTAAGTCTAATTGATTTGTAGTTAAATATTCAGGCAATGGACAATAAGGCAATAATTGAATATCTAAAACTGTATTAGATCCTGCATATTTATTAGCAATAGCATTCATAACAGCCATAGCTACATCTTGTCTTGCTGTATAAGTTCCTTCTTTAGTCTTAATAGATAAAGTATCACTATAAGGCATACAGAACATGTCATAAGGTGCATCTGTTAATGTTAAATTAGATTCATCTGTAGTTAATTTAGCTTTAAATGCTGTTTGACCTGTATATTTCTTAAGAACTAGTTTTGCTGTAGCATTACCTGAAGTTCTAATGGAACAACAAAAGTTGCTAGATGTATAACTACCAGTGCCTATAGGAACAGGTCTTAATATAGGAGAATTATAACCAGGATCCTTAGTAGCTTTCATATAATTCTATGCACTAGCATTATAGGCAGATCTTACTATAGTCTCTATAGCTGGTATCTTATAACCTTCTATAGGTGCTGACCATGCATCATCACTAGACGTAGTAGTTTCCATTTCTACAGTATAATATGTATTACCTATTTTACATATCTTATTTACATACTGATCTAATTCAGAGACTTCTGTATTACCTGTATATGCATTTACTTGGTCTTTAATAGTTGTCCAAGAACTAGCAGGAATTGCTTGTCTAATATAACTTGCATATTTATTAGCAGATTGTCTATATATAGGAAGTGGTATGATACCACCAGTAGTTCCTATTTGAATTATATCCGCATATAAAGGTGTTTTATTATACATAGCTCTACAGAATTCAGTATAGCCATTATTATAACTAGAACTAGTAGTGACCCAACTATATCCAGTAGGCGCTGTGGGATGCACATTATCCTGACTTCCTACCCATGCTGGAACGGATATATCTCCATATCTATTAAATGAGTTATAGGCTGTGCTATCACTACCCATCTTAAAATATATATCCAAACCTATATCAGAATAGTTTGAATATTCTTTGTTTAATAGATTATAGAATGGTAAACCACTTATAGAAGATGCTTCATAATCTGGAACTAAATCAGCTGTATAGTCTAATTCTATATTTATTGCAGTATGTCTAGGCGCATAGCCTACTAACCATGCACAATTTGATTTATCTTTAAGGGTTGTAACAGTTTTTAATATTTCGTTAAACCCTAAATTCTCTCTGTTATATATAGCAGGATCGTTATCACCTACTGTTGCCTTTTCTATATATATAGGTGCGTCTATAATTTCTTGATAGTTATCAACAACGACATCTCGTCTCAACGTGACATTATATTGACCTTGTCGTATTCTTGTTGATTCTATAATAAACCATCTTGAAGTTATACTTAAGTTATCTTCGCTATAAATTAAATAATCACCAAATCCGTGATATTCATTACCTGCTTTACCTACAACTAACTATGTATTTACACCATCATTTGGATTAAAGTTAATTCCAGCTTGTGTATGTATAGATTCTCCATATAGATTCAACGATCCTTCTCTTTTAGATAATCTATTATAGTAGTTATTATAGTTATATATGTAAATTGAAGGCATTGTTTCCTCCTTACTTAAAAAAAGATAGCTCTTTTGTCAGGAGAGCTATAAAACCTGTATAGAGGATCATTTCTGTTTTACAGTAATGAAGGGATAATTCTTTAAATACTCAAGGGTATTGTGGCCCCAAGTTAAGTAATGATTCTCAATAAGTGATTTAGCATTGAAGAATGAAGTTCCTACTTCAAATGCAGACATATAAGGAACTGAGTTAGGACCTTTATGATATACTTTGAAGAGAATAGAACCATCTACAGTGTAGGACTTACCAGCATCTACTGCATAACCTGTAGGAATAATATCACCTGCAAATACTCTTACATCTGCAGAACCAGTTTTCTTAACTACCTGTTCTACTAAAGATCTAATAGTCTTACCATCACCTGTTTTAGCTTCTACATTGACAGCACCGAAGTATCTTGCAGGAAGTGTATATTCACCGAATTTATCCATAATTTCTTTATGGAAGATAGTAGGTAAGTCTCTCTTTTCGATCTTAGCCATTGCATCAGTGTTCCATACGAATACAAGATCTTCTGCATTATAAGAACGAAGGTTGCCATAGTCGTTATAGTCACGGCTAATATCTTCAAGATTTACAAGAAGTTTTGCAATTGCTTCTGCAATAACACCAGCTTCTACTCTTGCCTTAGCTTCACCAGTAAGACCTTCTACAGCAGAAGTAACATCGATTTCGATATTTTCAGATTCTTTAGCAGACTTAGCAGTTCCTATAAATGCATTGTAAGTAGTAGCATCATAGACTCTCTTAGTTTCTCTGATCCAACCTAACATGACTGAATTGAAAGAACTAAATGCACCTTCATCAGACCATGCCCTCTTAGAAAGATAGTTGTCTACAGTTAAAGAGATCTGTCTAAATACGTTAAGTGTGATAGCCTGACATTCAGGATCTTCAGGTCTATAGAGTTTAAGTAAGTTATCAGCTTCAGCATCTGCACCCCAAGGTTCAGAATGAAGAACGTCAGTAGAGTAGTAAAGTTTAGTATCACCAAATAAACCACCATCTACACGAGCCATATCAACAAGCGCTGATTTAGTGCCTTTGATATTGTCTGCAAAAACCTGCTGACTGATTATCATGTTGTAAAGAGCCGCAAAGATTTCATTTGAGTTTAAATGTCCGTTAAATGCTCCCATTTGTTAGTTATCTCCTTATTTTGGGATTAATTTTGGTTGTCATTGGAGCAACATCATCGGTCAATCTCATTAGCTCTCGAGTAAATATTTCACTATCGCCTTCAGCTACATCTATACACTGCTAGAATACATCTGCTACATGCTATGCACATTCGTAATCTTCAGTAGTAGGTGTTAACTTAGAACCTCTTCCTACAAAGATGTCCTTGCCTTCTTTCTCGATAATGGCATCTCTTAATTCCAAGGCTTTTTTAGCGTAGTCTAAATTGTTTAACTCTTCACCAAATAAAGATTTACGTAACTCATCGACATTGACAGGCTCTTTTGGTTGAGCTTCAGCGACCTGATTACCATCAATTAAGGCTTTGAGATATTTATTCTTTTCTTCGACTACCTTTTGATATTGTTCCTTTGAGACTGAATTCTGTTTTAGTTCATTTATTGCCTGAACTGGGTCAAACTCTGTCTCAGTAGTATTACCTTCTTGGCTCGTCACGCTATTTAATTCTTTGTCTTCCATTACTTACTTTCCTCATATTCTTCATTGAAATAAAATTTATATTCATCTTTAGTTGCGGGTCTTAAACATATATCTTTTAATGTTAATTCATCGCGCTTTAAAAGCTTATCCAAATTCTCGCCAAACTTATAATCATTAGTTTCAAGGAATGTAAACGCTCCCTCAAAATTCGACTTTTTAGGGGTTACTCTATATAGCTTTACGTCAGGTCCTCTATCACCCATTATTTATTATCCTCTTTCATAATTTCTAAAATATGTCTTATAGTATGTCTTAATTCAACATTTTCTTTCTAACATATTTCTAGTGTTTCTCTATAATATTTAACTTTTACATCTAAGGCAGTGCATAATTGTATTAATTCTGCCTTATTCTTTTTGCCTAATAATTCTTCATAGGTTGACTATTCAACCTCTTTAGCTTCTTCTACTGTCCACATCATGATCTCCTCTATAATATATAATAAAACTGGAGTGCATCTCTTGATAGACCCAGATAACCAACCTGTCAATCGCATGGGCCTCTTCAGCCGGTGTCATGTTAATTCCTATTGATTGTCTAAGATATAAGAGAGCACCACCAGATTATTAACGTTGTGGTTTTAGCAATCTCATTTGTTTCTAAAACATTTTAAATGTTGCTAAGTTAACAAATTTAAGTGCTCTAGCATCAAATAAATCGATTACTGCTTTCTATTTCATTTCATTAAACTGTTCATCTAGGTATCGTCTCATTGCAATAGTAGGTTTTTGTTCACCGCTATATTGCTTAATTATATTATCATTGTATAAGACAAACCAAGTATCTTTAGTTTTCTTGAATTTAATAATTGCTTTAGGTGTTATTGCTTTTCTTTTATTTATCAATAAAGATCTATCAATTTCAACTTCATTAGTAAACGTACTAGCTTGTGGGGCTAATATGTCGGCAATAGTCCCTTTACGTCTTTTAAGATAATTGTCATTAGGTTTAATATAGTCAATAACACAGCGTTTTCTTTTAAGTTTATATCTGCCTAATTCATCAGGTATAAAATTAAATGCTGTTAATATATCACTTGCTTCTTCAAGTGTATTACCTATCATAACAACTTTAATATTACTTTTAGTAGATCTTGCTACATTCTCTAATAAGTTAACAAAGTTATAGACTATATCAAATGAATTCTTTTCAGATTGTTCTCTGTTCATTTCATCTAAAACTATAAAATATTCACCTTTAAACTCATTATCGAAGTAACCAACACCTTTTGTGTTATAGAAAGTAGAACATGCTAATACTTCACAGAATGGCTTCATATCTACCTTTTTAGTAACTGTATTACCTGTTTTTGTAGTATGTGTTTCTGTTTTATATGTATATATAGTATTATTTTTAGTACATGTCTAAATATTGTATTTACGTTTAATATCTGGATCTATAAACTTATCAGCGCCACTAGCTAAAAGATTACTAGTAGCTGCTTCTGTTAGTCTAAACCAATAAAATTTAAACTAATCACCTTTCTTAAGTTTATTGTTTACACCCCATCTCATGGCAGAATAAGACTTACCAGCTTCACGTCCACCAAGTAAACAGTAAAAAAGGGCCCAGTCATTCCCGAATATCGAGTTTACACTGTACCAATCCCCTTTATATGTTTTTTTGTTTCTAATAGCTTCACGACGTCTTTTAAATTCTGCTTCTGTCATTATTGTTCCACCATTATAGACCCATCATATTTAAATTCAAAATTCCAGGTTTTACCACCATACGTAAAGGTATTATCTTCCCAATTATCTTCATCTAATAGATCCATAACATCTATACTCATTTCAGCAGCTAACTCTTCTGGCGTATAACCTGTATTAATAATAGCCTTTTCTATTTTACTACCTGCTAATTTAGATCTTAATGTTCTTTCAGAGATTCTTGGATCTTTTTTATAAAGTTGATTTTCTATTAAAAGATCAAGTTCATACTAATCATTTGGATCATCTAATGAATCTCTTAATTTCTTAAGTCTATCTGTATATACTTTACCAGTTCTACCTACAATTAAGTCAGATCTTTTAGCTTTCTTTACATTATATTCATATGTTTTAGTAACCCATTCATTTTTACGTTTACTAAAATATTTTCTTACTACTGTTCTTTTCTTAGCGGCCATATACTTCTACCTTATCCTCTATAATATTATCTGCTACAAGTATAGAAACTTCTGAATCATTTATTGTAGCATCTTTAATTACTTTTCTTACTTTATTATAATGAACTACTTTACCATTAGGTAAATCAAATTTATCTCTTACCATGCACATACAATTACCTTTAAGTTCTTGTCCTGCTTGGATAATAAAGTAGTTTTTATCTACATATATATACACGTCACCAGAATGTTCAAGTTTAAATTGTCCTAGTTCCGTGCTGTGTTTGATTAGTTTAGCTGGATTTTTAACTATAAAACCATCAGTATTGATATAAAGTCTTACACCACCTACTTCGTTTAAGGCTTTATCCATTATTTCATTAGTTCTATTAACAACCCAATAATAAGTTCCAGCAAATCCTTTTCTCTTTAACATACCGTTAAAGAAGTTTAGAATTTTCTTATTATCAGGATTATTATGTCTTCCTAAATATAAGGCCATTATATCGTCATGTGCCTTAGGAAAGAGATTTATATACGCACTTGCATATGCGCTGTTAATATCGTATTTATAACAATTAGTATGCTTATACACTCCATCATCTAGTTTAGGTGGATTAAAATGTTTAGGCTTACATTGTTCATGTGTATTATTAGCAAATATTTCTAATAATTCTTCTTCAGTATAATATTTGTGAAGAATCTTTAGCATTCTATTCCATGCTGTAGATCCCATCATTTCTTTATGATAATCTTTACTATCTAAAGAATCATCTTTCTTAACAATTATTTGTTTCCATGTAGCTTCTTCAGGTTTTACATCTACATACATTTCCCTGCATATTAACTTATCCTTACCATTATATATAACTTTCTTCTTATTAGAATAACCGTATTCATAGTCTTCTATATTGGCTATAATAATACGGTTGTTGTTCTTTATTAAGATTTGATTAAATATTTCAGCACTTACTTCGTATTGTGCTAATCTAACTTTCTTCTTCTTCATTGATACCTCTGACTGGTAGAGATAGTTGGCGGCCGCCCTACCAGCCAGCATCTCAATTGAATAAAAATAAATTATAAGGATAAAATATATGGCATACTCACCACATAGTGATGACAAATTTGTTTACCTCTATCCCACACCTCGGACACTTTCAATCCTACTCCATATTCAGTTGTTAAGACATATGACACTTGATATTTCTTATAGAACTACACCATAAATTCAAATTTGCTAGTATAATTCTATAATTATAAATACAATATTTTCTTTGTATAATTAGTTTAGCTAGATATTTTAGGCTTTTCCAACCTTTTTAACATTTATTAGCTTAACTTCATTTGGAAGTCTATTCATATTTTCTATAATATAGTCTCTAAAATTCCATTGAGCTTGAGCTTTAGTAAATCCTTCGAGATCCATAACATGACGCACGTATACGTCACCTTCCTTTATAGCATACGTAAATCTATACATGTTTAGTTTATCAAATGGGTCTTTATTCATGTTTATTAATCCTCCACAGTATGCATAGCAAATATCATTACACCAGTTTCAACGATAATAACACCTTCAGAAAGTATAGAATCATACATACACATATCAATATGATCAAATCTTAAATAAACTCCATAAATAGGTTCTCTGTATTTATCATTCTTTATAAGATCGAATTGATATGCCATATTGCCTTCATAATCCTTACATAAACCTTCATATCTATAAAGATAATTATCATCATCATAAGATTTATAGACTTTACCAACTTCAAATTTGTACATATAATATCCTTTAGCAGTATAGGGATGCCAGCCACTAAATTGATTCTAAAACCATTATACCACTAGTTTAGCTATATGTCAACTAAAATAACGCAGTTTTTGAGAATAATTTCGTAAATATTGCCGAAGTCATAGAACCTCCTACGTGCTTAGAATTTCC
>ERZ1035037.380-NODE-380-length-13918-cov-20.161004_pt1 | contig 13918 bp, 23 predicted proteins | sample MGYA00520618_ERZ1035037 | MGnify/ENA primary metagenome ERZ1035037 (study PRJEB33766, sample SAMN09781741) | gut metagenome | biome: gut microbiome | host: Homo sapiens | place: Madagascar | study: EMG produced TPA metagenomics assembly of the PRJNA485056 data...
TTTTTATTTTATTGAAATAGGGAGGTGAATATGTTATAATGAATAAAAATTTAAATAAGAGGTATTGCATTATGAAAGATGAATGTTTACAGGCGGTTCACGATGACGATTTATTATCTCTTTTGAAATCGCTTGGGGTAGAAAAAAATATACTTTCTGGAGAATGTGTTTGTAATGTTTGTGGCAAAATAATAACTTTAGAAAATTTAGGCGCTATTGTCCCACAAGACGGAAATATTACATTTGTGTGTGATGATTTGAATTGTATAAATGCAATGGCAAAAGAGGGTGATGCTGGTGAAAGCAAATGATATAATCCAGCTTGCGAAATCTCTTAATATCCCAATTATAATTATTGTTATTCTTTTTGTTTTTGGCTTTTGCGTTTTAAATGCAGAAAAACTATTTCTTGTATTATCAAAGTTTCAATCATTTTTTACAAAAGTATCATCAAAAGCAAGAAAAGGAACAATAGCTAATTCAATTCGTGGCAATGTTTTAAAGTCATCAAAGGCTTTTCAGTCATTAGGGCAAGATGTTTTGATTCCAGACTTGAAAATAAAGTGGGTTAAAGAAGAATCGCCAGAAGCTTTTATAAAGAATAATCAAGTTATTATTCGAATGTCTCAAAGTACCAACCCATACAAAAACTATGTAACAGCTGTTAACACATATGTTAATCAAGCGTTGTTGCCCAAAGCGAAAAATTATATTGACTCTCAAATATATAATATGTCGAGTTTGTCAGTATGTAGACTCTTAATATTAAATGGGGACTCCTATGCTTTAGATTATTTTGATGATAAAATACTTAATCCTATAATTAACAATGATGTAGAATCAAATGAAATATTTGACCAATTAAAGACTATTGATAAAAATGGAATGTTTATCAATATTTTAATCAATGAATACTCAAAAGCAGCTCGCCAAGTTTATCCCGACAAGCCAGATCCACAGCTAATAGCTGAATCAAGAGAATTACTTAATTTCTTATATAGAATTGCTTTAGGCATAACAGATGATGCAAAAGATTTGGTGTTTAACAGAGAATATTTTAAAATCGATATTTTCTTAACTGCAAACACCGAAACTTTAGTTAGAAGTGGAAAAGAGGTATACATTAAACGTATGAGCTATTCAATTTCTCAGGGGATTAAAACCTTATATGTCTTTGGTCTCGGAAGAAAAATTGAGACAGCGGAAATAATTGTAAAAGAATTAAAGGAAAATGATTACAGAGTTACAACCGTACGCCCTCATCATTACAGACATCGTTCTATAGAAGACGGCCGAAGTATTCATGGCGTTTGTTATGAAGTTTGCGCATATAAAGATGAGGTTGAAAATGAAATATAACCTTATCCCCGAACTACCACTTGTGTGATAGTTCGGGGATTTTTTGCGGTTATGGGGGTGTAAAAAATTATATTCCTTTACATTCAGCACCGCCAGACAGTAAGGGAATATAACTTTATGTGTGGAAGAAAAAGACAAGTCTTTTCTTTGATTTTTCGTACACGATTTTGGCAATTACGGTACGTAGGGTTTCATTTTTGGCTTTTTCACTTACTGATGCATCGGTGATTGTTCGTAAAACCTGACGGATTCTCTCGCTGAATTCATCAATGTCAACTTCTTCGACCTTGTGTGAATTTCGTTCACGTTCAAGCTGCTTTATCGCTTTTGTGATCCTTGCCTTATTCTCACGGTACTCATCAACGGTATCTATTTCGGCGAGGAAGGCCTCTTTTGCTCTTGCAAGCCTTGCATATTCCTTTTTAATTAAGGTGTCATAATCGACTGTTTGAGTGATATTTTCGGCAGGCACAAAATTGAATTGCTTGTTATTGACGAGCTTTTCAAGGTTGGCTATTACGAGCTTGTTTGCCTTGCTGATCGACAGACAGTGAGAAGTTACACACTTCCCCGTACCTTTGGTGTAAGCGTGACATTGCATTGACGGGCAGGACGTACCGAGCATTGTCAATGTAGCTCCGCACTCGCAGCGCATAAGACCTTTTAACATCCATTCTACCTGCTGATCGGGTCGCTGATTCTTGCCGTACATTGTCTGTATCTTTGTCAGCTTTGCCTGGGTAGCGTTCCACACTTCCTGAGAGATAATCGGCTCATGAATACCGTCTACAATTACGGTACTCGGATTTGAGAAGTCTCTTAATGAGCTTGCACGGCCGTCGGTAGACCAACGGATTTTACCGACATATACGGGATTATAAAGAATATATCTGATAGTCCGAGCTTCGAACGGATTTCCCCTGTGGGTCCTGAGACCTTTTGCGGCACATTTAAGAGCAATTTGACGCATTGGCAAACCGCTGAGAAAGTCGTTAAATATCTCTATAATGTGCGGTGCTTCGTCGGAATTGATGATATATTTGCCGTCCTGTATGTCGTAACCGTATGCAGGAGGGCAAAGGGCTTCACCTCGTGAGAGCTTTTCGGTCATTCCACGCTTTACTTCTGTGGAAAGATTGATGAGGTAGTATTCATCCATCCATTCAATGATACGCTCAATCAGATCACCGAAAGGGGAGTCGATAATCGGCTCCGATATACTGATAACTTGTATGCCCTTTTTGCGGAGAATGTTCTTGTAAACAATGCTTTCCTCTTGATTTCGGGCAAATCGTGAGAATTTCCATACAAGAATAGCACCAAACGGAGGCTCTTTCTCTTTAGCAAGAGCGATCATGCGGTTAAACTGTGTACGCTTGGTAGCCGTCTTTGCGCTGATACCGTCGTCAAAGAAGATAAGTTCTTCTGGTACTTCGATATTATTTTTCTTTGCATATTCTCTGATGAGCTTCTTCTGAGAATCGGGGGAATATTCGTCCTGACGCTCGGAGGAAACTCTGATATATGCAGCTGCTGTTGTCATAAAAAACACCTGCTTTATTTTTGAGTAAATTAAACTTGCAAAAACGAAGCAGATGTGATAATATAATTAAGCAATCTGCTCCTTTTTAATGTGTATGTGTGTGGATTGTATCTTTTGCCGTTCGAAGTTGCCACTCCGGACGGTGTTTAATCAAAAAAATCTTTGATAAAATTAAAAAAATCTTTAATTTGTATTGACAAAACTGCACAAATGTGTGTAAAATATAAATATGAGATAGACCTCGACACGCCTCTTTGCAATGCGTACCATGTCGGGGTTGATTTCATAATTATCAATTTACAAATGAGGAGCTGTTTATGAATATAGTTAATAACTCTTTGACAGTCGTTTTGATAGGAGATTGGAGTAAATTTTATTCGCAACCTGATTGGATTGCAGAAAATGTTTTTGAAAAAGCTGAAATAGAAATTGGTGTTAAATATCAGGAAGGTGTTTTGGGCTTTTCTTATAAGAATTCAGAAGTGATTATCAATCCATCACAAGAAAAGGTTATTTTTACCGCTACAAATGTAAAAATGACAACAATTGATTTTTTGGCTGAATGTGTGAGTAATTACTTAAACAAGTCGACAACTCCGGTTTTGTCAGCATACGGAATGAATATTAGTTTTAAGGAAGAGAACGATACAATTTTACCTTCTATTTTTGATGCAATTTCAGATGCGTCAAAATTTGTAAATTTAAGCTACGTAATCGATAGTTCGACAATTAGTAGAAAAATTACTAAAGATGATAAGATTGTTAATATTGAATATACGCAAGAGCAATCATACTCTATAATTCGCATTAATGAGCATCACGACAATTCTGAAAATAAAAATATTAATTTTGATAGCGAAAAGATAATAGATTTTATTCAAAATTCTAAAGAATTAATTAAAGGGCTAGGATACCAAGTGGAGGATAATACTGAAAATGAATAGCACTAATAACTTGAAAGCAACGTTAGGACAAAAAATTCCTGTTGAGCAAGAAGATAATATGCCAAATACTGCGTATGAGCCAGATTGTCAAGACAAGATAACAATATCTATTGTTAGAAGCTCGGAAAACGATACAATAGGTCATATTGTAATCGATTTCGAAAAAAAAAGAAGAAGGGACTATTACAGAGAAATTAATAGGAAATTGGAAGAGGGATGAAAGATTTGTCGGATGTAGAAAAGACTATATTTCCATCTAAAAAAGTTCATTTTACGTATAAAGAAAAGGAACAAACAGATCAATCAAATCTATGTCAAGGTGATCTCATTAAGATTACAGATGAACTTAGAGATGTATTAAAAGAGATTCATCCTTATTTCTTAGGGCCGCAATATCAATATTTTATGGTGTTGACTCAAAGTTGTGATTTAGTGCGCCGAAATAAAAATAAATGCAAAACCCCCTATATAACTTTAGCTGCAGTTAAAGAATTTGAGCCGTTTTTTGAGAAACAATTACTAAGTAAAAAAATGGTTGAAGATGTTAACGGGGTTTTATTGATGAATAATAAAAATTGGGAAAGAGCTTATCAATTTTTGGAAAGATTGTATAATAATACTGAACCAGAATATTTCTTTCTATACAGAGAAGATATGATTGGTATTAATCGGTCACTAATAGCCACATTAAAAGTTTCAATCGCTATAAAGAGTGATATTCACTACGACAAATGTTTGAAAGGAAAAGTATTAGAATTAAGTGATGAATTTAAAGCGAAACTAGGATGGCTTGTTGGAAATATGTATTCACGTGTTGGTACAACCGATTGGGAAAGCATAAAGACGGAATCAGAAAGAAAAGAAATGATCCGAGAAGAACTTTTATATTTTTGTATTAAAGGAGAAAAGCCTCAAATTGACGCTTTAAAAAAAGAAATAAGGAACAATTCAGAACATTTTAAAACAAAAGATGATGTAATTGAATTTATAGACAACTATCATATTAAAAGCAAATATGATCAAGTTATAGAAGTTTTAGAGGATATTGTCAATACATCGAGCGGAACTATTTCTTCTGCAGATAAAGAAAAACTAATCAATACTATCAAAAGTAGATCCATGTTGAAGACTTTATTAGCTAAGTGATTATTGAATGTTGTTGTATTTGTTTTTATACCCGTCCAATGGTTTGGACGGGTTTTATTTTAGTTTTCGAGGTTATGTATTGCACTTGCAATTTTATGAGCGTGGAGATCCATTTTATCTTCTTCGGTATTTTCAATTTGTGCCATTATACTGTTTCTAAATTCCTGCGGGTCATTGACATATTTTATACTGTAAAGACCGCTTGCAGTTGTAACATTAACCGTGCCATACTTAAAAATTTTACCCCAAAAACCTGTTGCTACCTGAACGTTCTGAATTTGCTTAAGAGGAGAGCTGAGCTCCTTGGTCTTTATTATACCTGTCTTAGCAACAACCTTCTTATTTGTTATAGCAAATTCATTGAAGAAGTGATATAAAAAACCTCTAATGTCAACGATTGCACCAACTAAAACTCCTACGAGGGTGAACTTAAAAAGGAATCCTATACCATCTGTTTTAACAGAAGAAAGGGCAACAAGCAGAAAAATCAGCGCAACAATTATACCCGGAACAAATAAAATGTTACTGAACTTTGCCTGTTTAATGATCTTCTCGTTTGCTGTTAAGCTGTTTTGTACATAATTTTTCATCTTTTTTGATCTCCTTAATCTCAATTATTTATTTATCATACCGCCAAGCGGATATGAACTAAAGTTAATCAATTTCTCTTATAAGCAGCCTCGGCACGCCGATAACACGGCAGTGTTCGAGGTCTTCGTTTTCTATGGTTTCGGGCTTATATAGCGGATTGAGCGGCACAAGGCGTAGCCAATCCTCGCCGTGAACAAACTCGATCTTTTTCAGCGTGGCACACTCATCTTCATAGATGATAGCACCGATGTCACCGCTTCGGTCAAGCGTGCTTTGCCTTAAAATAAGCACCGTGTCGCCGTCCTGATATAAAGGATACATCGAATCGCCGTGTACCTTTAATACCATATAATCGGATTTAGGTCTGCCTTTTAAATAGCTTGTCGGAACTTCAACCGTGTCACCGCTCCAATCTTCGTTGGCAACGCAGTTATATCCTGCGGCGATTTCTCCGATAACGGGAAATGTTACAACATCGTCCGTAACGGTAGGGGAAACGAGTCTGTTTCCGTTTTGTGGAACATCAAAGCCTGATAGCCATACAGGGTCAACGTTTAATGCTAAAGCTAATTTATATAGTTTGTCGCCTTTAGGAGTAACCTTACCAGACAGATATAAACTAATTGAACTTTTATCAATACCTGTAAGTTTAACCAAGTCAGCTTGTTTCAAGTTGCTGTTTTGAAAGGCTTCATTAAGTCTTTTGCAGGTTGATTCAATTATTTCAGGTTTCATGAACTCACCTCCACAAGTAGAATAACACATATGTTTGAAAAAATCAACATTTTTTTGGATTTTTTCAAAAAATATGTTGACAAACTCAAACTTAAGTGATAAAATGTGTTTGAAAATTCAAACAACGGAGGTGATAAAAATGTTTCAATACAATAAACTTCTTGGCAGAATGACCGAAAAAAAGGTAACTCAAAAACGTGCTGCAAATACATTAAGTATATCCGAAAACTCATTTACCAACAAGATAAAGGGTAGATCAAACTTTACTTCTGAGGAAATAGCAACTTTGTGTGATTTGCTTGATATTGAAAAAGATGAAATAGGGACATATTTTTTTACAGTAGAGGTTTGAAAATTCAAACCATTGTAAAAAATCACAATTAAACACGGAGGTCACTATGAATTACCCTGAACATACACACCGCAAAAGAGGACTTCAAACGGCGCAGGTTGTTCAAGTCATACGAACCGAATCAGTAATCGGAACAGGCGAAGAAAATGACCCTTGCCGAAGAGTTGTTGAATACTTCACATTCAAAGGAAAGAAAATCGGAACAGTTGATGTTCAAGATTTGTATGAAGTCTATACAGAACAGGAATAATTTACTTTCGCTCGATTTGAAGGGCTTTTTCTACAAGCAACTCGCATTCTATAAATGAGACCATTGTTTTTAGAAAATCTTTAAGGTTGGAAACATCATAGTTATTATGCTTACGGATATAATGTGCTTCATCATTGCCAAGCCAAGCACATCGTTCTGCAAGAACCTTTATCTTGGGGTTATCGATTTTTTGCAGTATAGCGGTGCTTAATGGCATCTTAGATATTTTTTCTATCTCATTAGGTTTCATTTTAATTAAATAGTCTTTAACAAGAAATTCCAGAGCTTTTCGATATCCAAGACCGCATATCTCATTCAAATTACTTTTTTCAGCGTAAAGAGCTTCGTTATAGATATCAACAAATTTGGGTGATAATTGTTCTATTTCAGGTTGAAAACTTTCTTTACGAATTGTTTTAGGTGCTAAATCAAATAACTGAGAATTTAAAGTTTCTCCGTTATGAACCTTTGAATTATAAATAGCGAGAAAACTTTTTCCACAATTATTACAGTGATATGTGACATAAGTTTGATATGCAAGAATTGTATTGTTGTCAGTGTCATATTGAGGTGCACGATGTGCAAATATATATTTCCCGCCAAAAGAAGCATTGCACATGGGGCATTCTTTTGGGGCAACAACGTATTCCTCAAAATTTCCATTATATTCAATATCCTTGTATTGAATTCTAACTTTCATATGATATCACCTTTTCTGCTTTTTGAAAATTATATCATATAAAAAAGGTAAACGCAAGAACAGGAGGTCGCTATGAATTCTGATCTACTCAAACAATTAAGAAAAGAGGCTGGATTAACTCAATCTGATATGGCGCAAAAGCTGGGTTATAAACATAAGACCGGATATCAAGCACTTGAATCGGGTACGGTGAAAACAGAAGTGAATACGGCATTTAAGATTAAGGACATTTTGAAAATGAAAGACGAAGAGTTTGATGCCGTCTTTCTTGACAAGTCATTAGCTGTTGAACCGTACAATGAAATTCCCGAAGCAAAGCCTGTTGATAAAGAAACAGAGCTTGAGCAGTTTGAAACTCTGCTCTGAGAAACAAAAAAGAGCTATATACAAGGCATACAGCTCGGATTGAGTATTTCGGCGTTAATTATTTCTGTTATTGCTTTATCAATGCAAATATGGAGGTGATTCTGAATGTTACAGTCAAAAGAAAGAGAACTTCTCGTCAAGCAGTTAGAGCTGTTATCTGAGAAGTCCGCAAAGACAAAATCAACATTGAAGTTTGCACTCTTAACGAGGCTTATGGTTGATCTGTCTCTTGCACTATGTTCTGCATACAAGTAGTGAAATAGTTTGCCTGGGATTTTATGTAATCGTCTCTTTTAATTCTGTAATAGGCGTCCCAGTACATACTGTTTATTTCCTCAGGCGATTTACCTGACAAGTCTTGATTTTGCAGATACAGCATTGATAGTGCTTCATTTTGATTTGACGGAAAAGTTCCAAAACATATTTTATCCATTGTAATCACCTCCTTTGAGGGGATTATAGCACATCGAGGTTCGGTTATGCAATCATCAAATTACAACCACTTTACAGGCAAAAAGAAGCCGATACAAACACAACGGCGAAAGTTTGGCAAGGAAAAAAACACACGCACACATAAAAACAAGTATTCTCGCTTTTCAAAGGCTGAAGACATCAAGAAAAAGAGAATATACGGCGAGTGGAAATAATCACATTATCAAGGAGTGTCAATTATGAAAAACGGTAATCGCACTCAGAACGGCAAGAATAGGACAATTTTACACACACATACACATTAAATATATGACGAAAGGAGCGTGTTAACTATGGCCGGAGAATTGACCTGTTACAACATTCTTATTAAAGAGGACGGAACGGAAGTACCGTTCGACGATCTCACGGAAGAAGAAAGAGCGGATTTCGCCGAGCGTGCCGGTCAGAAAATGGCCGAAGCGTTTCAGGACTGGTTTTCAAGACACCCCGAAGAATTCTGAGGGGCAACACGGACAAGCAGTTGAAAGGAGGTATAACCGATGGATTTAATATTTTGGCTTTTCGCGGGCGGATTTACAATTGGTATACTGGCACTTGCCGCAGCGTTTGGCTCGTATCAAGCAATACAGGACAGGCTCGGTGACATAGCCGATGAGCTCAGAAAGAGTAACATCGAGCTTGCAAGAGAGCTTGACAGGAAGAGCATGAAGCTGCGCCGCAGAGATGTTGAGCTTGAGGAGCTCAGACAAAAGCACTTTGAAGCCAATGCAGAAAAAGTCCTGATAAAGGAAAAGAACCCGTCCAGTGACCGCTGAACGAGCTCTGAGAAAGTGAATATGTGTAACTATTCGCTTTCATTATATCACAGAATTAAATTTTGTCAAATGAAAGGATTTGCAATGTTGACTATTGGAAATTTTATACATACAAGAAGAATAGAGTTAGGACTATCTTTAAAAACGGTGGGTGATGCTGTCGGAGTAAGCAAGTCCACGGTGCAAAAATGGGAAACAGGTTTTATTTCCAATATGAGAAGAGACAAAATAATAAGATTAGCTCGCGTATTGCAAGTAGATCCGGCACTTTTAATCCATTTAGATTAAGGCTCGCTTGAGCCTTATATGAAGGCGTAGTCAAACGGTAAGACAACAGACTTTGATCCTGTGATTGTGGGTTCGATCCCCACCGCCTTTGCCAAACCCATAGAAAACCCTCTGGATTGTTACCTCCATATATTTTTCATTCTTTCCATTTTATTAACTCAGAGGTTTGGAACGGACACCGATACAAGTACAGTAAAAAGGGCATTCGGTTGACGGCTCGGAACAGACGAGCAACACGGGAACGTAGTTCAACGGCAGAAGGTTCGCTATATGGACAGATGTGAGTTCGACTCTCACCGTTCCCGCTTGGGTGTTTTCCCATTTTTTCTCTTTCATAAATGATGAGCCACGACGGATGTGAATATATCATTGCTCTCGGAATCCGTGCGGTGAAAATCCGCAATATTTTTAGAAAAGGAGGTCAGAACGATGCAGCTTATATCAATGGTTGAAAGAATTCTCGGAGATGAACCGGGTGTTGAAGAATTCACCGATGCTTTTAACAAGGCTCAGCAGAAGCTTCACAGAATTATTCAGCGTGAGGGCTCCGACGGCGGACTTCGTTTCGGCGGCAGTTATTTTGCACAGCTTATAGCTGAGCAGATAACAGAAAAGAGAGCCTCCGATTTAACAGAAGCTCTCTACAAAAGCAAAAGGCGCACTGCTCACACAGATACGCCCCACATCACATTGACTATTGTATCACTTAATGAACGATAAGTCAAGTAAAGAAAGGATGAAAATTTTGTCAGAAGTAATTGAAACCACTGCGGAACAGATTGTTGATGTTCCGACAGGTAATGATTTAATGGCGGTTACTCAACTGCCGGTTATCACAGAACAGCTCGAATCGCTTACAAATGTAATCAAGGCGAAAGTCGATTATGCACTCAGTCTCAGCGTCACTGAAGAGTCATATCGTGAAATTAAGAGCATAAGAGCTGATCTGAACGCAGATTACAACGACCTTGAACAGCGCAGAAAAACGATCAAAAAAGCTATCAATGCACCGTATGAGGCGTTTGAAGATGTCTACAAGAGATGTGTTACACAAAACTTTAAGCCTGCAATTGACGAGCTGGGTTCCCGTATTTCAGAGGTTGAAGCAGGTTTAAAGGAAGAAAAGAAGCAAAAGGTTCTGCAATATTTCAATGAGTATTGCGAGTACAAAAACATTGATTTTGTTTCGTTTGATTCGTTGGGATTAAAAATCAATATGTCGGGCAGCTTGAAATCTCTTAAGACTGCTGTTACAGAGTTTATCGACCGAGTTTCAGATGATCTTGAAATGATTAAGGCCCAGGAGCATTCGGCAGACATTCTTGTTGAATATAAGAAGTCTCTGAATGTGTCACAAGCAATCCTTACGGTACAGAACAGGATAAAAGCTATCGAAGCGGAAAAGGCAATGATGGCAGAGCGTGAAGCAGCTATGAGAAGTGCTGAAGAAGCCGCCGCAAAGGTTGATGAAGTCCTTGAAGAAATTGAACAGGACGAAGCATTTGAGGCTCCCGAACAGCTTCAGATGCCGACAGAAGAACATGTCGAAGAAGCACCGAGAAAGAAATATACGGTTGCGTTCAAGTATTCGACATACGACCTCAATTCAATCAGAGAAATCAAAAACATAATGGAAAGGAACGGAGAATATGAACAACTCTAATGCGGTTGCAGCACCGCAGAAACCAAAATTCAGCGTGGCTATATCTACCGACAAATACCGTAAGCTCATAAATAATACCCTCGGCGATCCGAACAGAGCAAGACGCTTTGTTGCCGCTATTTCCTCAGCGGTTGCCGTAAATCCTGCTTTGCAGGAGTGTGAGGCAGGCTCGATACTTTCGGGAGCACTTCTCGGTGAAAGTCTTAACCTCTCACCGTCGCCGCAGCTCGGGCAGTATTATCTTGTGCCGTTCAAAAGCAAGGCGAAGAAAGACCGTGAAGGACGTATTATTTCACCCGAATGTACCAAAGCACAGTTTGTACTCGGCTACAAGGGATATATTCAGCTTGCAATCAGAAGCGGTCAGTACACTAAAATCAATGTAATTGAGGTAAAGGAAGGCGAGCTTGTTCACTTCGATCCGATAACGGAAGATGTTGATTTGAAACTCATTGATGATTACGAAGCAAGAGAAAAAGCTCCGACTGTCGGTTATTGTGCGACGTTCCAGTATCTTAACGGTTTCCGCAAAACGATATATTGGAGCAAAGAAAAGATGCTTTCTCATGCCGATAAATTCAGCCCTGCGTTTTCAAAGGAAAGCTACTACAAAATACAGAACGGTCAGATTTCTGACAGGGATATGTGGAAGTATTCTTCATTCTGGTACAAGAACTTTGACGATATGGCAAAGAAAACAATGCTTCGTCAGCTCATCAGCCGTTGGGGTGTAATGAGCATTGAAATGATTACCGCCTTTGAAAACGATAACAAAGAGATTGAAACTACGGCGAACGGCGATTTTGTTTCATCTGAAACTGAACCAACAGAAACACCGGCATTAAATTCACAGCCGGAGGTGACAGAGGTCGAGGAACAGGTTGACCTCAACAGCCTTGATTAAATATAACATCATTTCCACAGGCTCACAGGGCAATGCAGTCATTATAGAAAAGGTCATACTGATTGACTGCGGTGTAGGTTTTAAAGCCTTAAAACCGTTTTATTCGGATCTGAGATTGGTGCTGTTAACACATATTCATTCAGATCACTTCAACAAGCGGACAATCAGACGTTTAGCGGCAGAAAGGCCGACGTTGCGCTTTGCTTGCTGTAGATGGCTTGTTGAACCCTTGACAGCCTGTGGTGTGTCAAAAAATAACATTGACATTTTGGAGTTTAACAGACTGTACGGATACGGCTTGTGCAACGTTATCCCCGTTCCACTCGTTCACAATGTCCCAAATTGCGGTTGGAAAATACATTTTGCCAAGAAAGGCAAGATGATATATTGCACCGACACGAACAACATGAACGGCATTATGGCTCTTAATTATGACTTGTTTATGATTGAAGCCAACTACGAGGAAAACGAAATAGAGGAGAGAATCCGTCAGAAGAAGGAAAACGGCGAATACGCCTACGAACTCCAAGTGATAAAGAACCATTTATCAAAACAAAAATGTGATGATTTCATATACCGTAACATCGGGCCTAACGGCGGTTATGTTTATATGCATCGGCACATAGACAAAGAGGTGAACGGCATTGATAACGACAGCGAAAATACTCAAGGTAGTTGATAATCAGCTTATATTGGCACCGGATGCAGACCTTTCAAGAGAAATTGCAAAGAAGCATATAGGAAAGGTTGAAATTCGTTTGAACGATGGAAGAACGATATCCAACGAACAGCGCAAGAAGATATTTGCGATTGTCAGAGATATCGCTATTTGGAGCGGACACGAGCCTGAGTACATAAGAGCTTTTTTAACCTGGGATTTTTGCTTAAAGTCGGGTGTCGATGCCTTTAGCTTATCAGATGTCGATATGACAACAGCAAAGGATTTCATAACATATTTGATTAACTTCTGCTTTTATAACGATGTTCCGACGAAGGACACGCTTCTCAATCAAACTGACGATATCGGGAAGTATCTGTATATGTGCCTTGAGCATCGTAAATGTGCAATCTGCAACAAGCCTGCGGAAGTTCATCACGTTGACCGTATCGGAATGGGCAGAGACCGTGAAAAGATAGTTCACGTCGGACTTAAAGCAATAGCTTTATGCCGAGAGCATCACGATGAAGCTCATCTCCGAGAGAAAGATCTCTTCAAAGAGTATTTTGTATACGGTATCAAGCTGGACGAATATCTTTGTCGCTGTCTTAATCTCAATACCAAGAAAAGGCGGTGATCGTGTGGCTCGTCCCATAAAGGACGGGGTTGATTATTTTCCCAAAGATACCGATTTCTATCAAGATGATAAGGTAAGGTTGTTAAGGGCAAGATTTGGGCCCAAAGGGATGTATCTGCTCGATTACATCCTCTGCGAGATATATGGCAAAAATGGATACTATATGGAATGGAATGAAAACAAGTGCTTCTTAGTGTCAGACGGTGCGGGTTGTGCTTGTGATTCCGGATTTGTTCAAGAGTTTATAACCGGGTGCCTCCAATGTGCTTTCTTCGATGAAAGCGTGTTTAACGCGTTTGGTGTATTAACGTCTTTGGGTATCCAGCGCCGCTATATAAAAATGCTCAAATGGCGTGAAAAAGTTAAATTGATTTCAGAGTATTGGCTTGTTTCAAAAGAGGATTTTGAAACGATTTCTGCCAACACTCTTAAAAAAGTTGACTTTTTAAGTATTTCCCAACAGGGAAACCCTCAAAAGCAACAGGGAAACCCCAAAAAACAAGAGGAAAACTCACAAAGTAAAATAAATAAAAAT
>ERZ1035037.381-NODE-381-length-13851-cov-1781.366048_pt1 | contig 13851 bp, 30 predicted proteins | sample MGYA00520618_ERZ1035037 | MGnify/ENA primary metagenome ERZ1035037 (study PRJEB33766, sample SAMN09781741) | gut metagenome | biome: gut microbiome | host: Homo sapiens | place: Madagascar | study: EMG produced TPA metagenomics assembly of the PRJNA485056 data...
ACTGGAATATCTGATGAAAAATTCTAAAACTGGAATATCTGATGAAAAATTCTAAAACTGGAATATCTGATGAAAAATTCTAATATTGAAAAATGATTATAAACCTTTTAAATCTTAAAATAGCTATTTTTATTATTTGTTTTTGTATTTGGAGCTATTTCCTTTCGTTTTTATATGTTCGTGTCTGTTCGTTACTGGACATTGCAACTATTGAATACTTGAAGTAACACTTCATTAAGTTGATACTTGAAAAGCTATTTCTGAAAAGTTGATATATGCAGTTAATTAATTATTTGCTTAATTGCTTAATTGCTTGATTAATTAATAGCTATTTCATCAGCTGGGGCTGGAGATGTCTTATTTGATTTTTTGGTTGCTTTAGCTATTGATGTTCTGGTTTTGTAGCTATTTTATGGCTTTTTGATTGTGGATTTCCTGATATTGCTTCTAAACAGTTTGTTTTTGATTTGGAAGCTTCATGTCTTATTTTGGAGCTATTGGAGTTATTTAATTGCTTGTTTATTTGTTAAATTAATTATTGATTTAATAGCTATTTGGGACTTTAAACTGGCTATTTGGTCTTGTTTTTGCTATTAAAGGATTTTCTGATTTTTTTATTTTTTGGCTATTTTTTACTTTTTTTTATGACTGAAAATGGCTATATTTTCTCTTTTGTGTGGTCTTGTTTTTGGTTTTTGGTGGTTTTTTGGCTTGTTTTTTGGCTTGTTTTGTGGTTTGTTTGTTTGTTTGTTGAATTGATTAATTACTGGTTTAATTAATTGATTTTGGGATTGCTTATTTGTTTGATTTTTTGGGAAACATTTATATAGGATGAGGTGCAAAGTAAGGTATAACTTCTGTTGTAGAAGTTCGCAGTTGTGAAGCTTCGTAGAAACTTCTTCGTAGCTGATGAAACAACTGATATGCCGTTTTTTCGGCATATAGGCAGGTTATTTGGCTTTTTTGGGGGCTATGAGCTTCTGAAATTGCTTGAAATCTTCAGTAGTGGGGCTATTTGCTATGATTTCAAGAAATGGAGGAAGTAGTGATGTAGTTGGTCGAAAAAGAACATAGCTATGTCTTATTACGGGTCGTTGAGGCTTAACAAACCTCTAAATGGCTTCAAACTTCGGTTTGAAGCAGTAGATAAGCTTGTAGGTCGTTGAGAGCTTGAGCTTTTTTAAATGCTATGATTTCAATGCCTTTATTTTGCACGAAACTCTCTCTTTGAGCTTCAATTCGTTGAAGCAAGGATTAGATGGATTATTAATGCAATTGTGGAGTTAAAAATCCTTAATTGGGCAAAGAATAGCTATTAGGAAAGTTTGGCGATATTTGGAAAGATATTTGCTACTAAATACATTAAATCTCGCCAAAAGGGCTTAAAATCCCGTTTTCTTGACATAAGAAGCTATGATGGCTCAAAAAAATGGTGTACAAGCTTTAATCCCTCTCTCGATTGATTGGGGGCAGTTAAATCATTTTTGGCAACTTTTATTGCCTTAAATGGCTTATTTGTCCTTAATCTTGATGGAAAACTAAAAGAAACTTTCTATAACTGTTTTTTTAGATGAAAACTTGTTTTCATTGTTTCTTTTGCCTTTACAAGGTGGTTCGAATCCCAGTTATAGATTTAGCTCCAAATAGGAGCTTAAGAATTAAGGAGAGATAATATGTTAAATATAGATAATATCTTTATTAAATACCATAATAGTTCAGAAAAGTGGATTTTACCACTTCCAGTTGTAGAACAAGGGCAAATAAAGCTCCGATGTTATATGACAAGGAAAAATGGTCTAAAAGGCATTTTTAATGACTGTTATACTTATAATGTGGATTTAAACACTTTAGCAGATTTCTTCAGTTACAAATCCAATGGACAAGCTTATAACGAATTGATAAAATTCAAAAAAGCTCGTACTGGCTTTGTTGAAGAGTCTGACCACATAAAAGGTATTTTTATGATATCAGATGTGTTAGAGTCTGCAAAAGCTGGTAGAACTGCTTTAGTTATTGAAGCTATCAATACTCTTATGTCTATTCAACATAGAGTATTCACAATAGAAGCTATAACTGAAACAGAAAAAGCTCAAAGACAGTCAGACAAAATCCAACTTCAAAAGCTCGAAGATGAGCTTATGAATCTTGGATATAATTATTAACTGGTGTTATATATGATAAATAAATTTTTCATAGATTTCAAAGAATATATCGATAATTTTGAATATGATTTAATATTATTATCAAATAGAAGAATAGCTATTATAAATCAAAGTAAAAACAATTTTATCGAATATAATGATGAATTGATGATGACAGACATATTAGAGTGCTTCTGTTCTTCAGAAACATCTTTAAAGGATTTCTTTGATGTCACAATTAGGTTTTCAAATGATGATTATTTGAAAAACTATTTGTCATCATTGCAACAAACAAGCTAAACTGGTGTTATAATGTAGGTTCAATTCCTACATTAGCTTTTTCTCAATAGAGAATTTAAAATTAAGGAGTAAATAAAGATGTATGTAAATAATTACGAATTCAACGAAGAAGATGTAAATTACCTATTAGAGAACGAAGATGAATTAGAAGAATTTTTAACTTCTAATTTGACTGTAGATGAAGCTATAGAAATTGAAATCAGTTTAAAAGGTGAATAAAAATGTATAATTATCAAGAAGAAGTTGTTAATTTAATAGAGAAATCAGTAGAGAAAATAGAAAGAATGACAGAAGAAAATTATTCTGTCAAAATAGGTTCTTACACTTCTACAAGGTTCGTAGAAGAAGAAGTAGTGCCTATTTTTGTCGAAATCAATGGAAAATATAGATTTTCTGAAGAAACAGACAATGACAGAATATTGGGCATTCATTCAAAATGCTACATACTCGAAGAAAATAATGTTAAAATCGATGATGATGTCTTTTTGAAGCTAAATGACTTAATAGACAAAGTTATCGAAGATAACACAGAAAGAGAAGCATATTATGAAAGATTAAACCATAGATTACAAGCTATGGTAGAAAGTTTATAAAATAAGGAGTTAAAAAATGAAAAATCTAAAAATTAAACTTTACTTCTTTTTATGCAGTTTAAATGATTGCTTTAAAGGAATGAAACAGTATGAAAATGTTAAAAGCTTATATCCTAAAGATGACTAAAAGAAGTGTTAAATATGGAATTAAAATGTTTAATCAAATTATTATCAGAAAAAGACATAATAAAACACGAAGAAAGTTGCAAATTTGAAGACAAGACAATTATGTCTGTCTTCAAGTTCGAATATGAAGAAGTATTTAAAAAGATTGTTGATTCCAAATATGACAAAAACAATATCTATATAACAAAATCACATTATAACTCAAATATGATGTGTATATTAAATATTGACAATCTACAAAAAGGGTTAATTCATATTGGAAATAATAGAGAGTCATTTGGATTTACAAAAAGATGTTATGGATTAAAACATTTTCCATACAAAACCTTAAGGTCTGTAATTGATGAAAATACAAGATTTCAGACAGATGATGACAATTGGGATTTAAACGAAGACTTTATACAAGTCACAGACAAATATCTCAAAGAAGAAAACATTAACAAAGAAATTAATAAGAAAAAAGAAGTTATTGATTTCTTAAACCAATTACCTTAAAGGAGAGATAATATGAACAGAGAACAAGCAAAAAAAGAATTAGACAAGTTATCTACTACAAGTATAATGTGTGCCTTTGATATCATAGGTAGAGATTATTTAAATGGCGAAACTGCATTTATGAATGATTTAGATGGTCTTTATGACTTAATAGACCAATTTGAATTAGCTCCAAACGAAATAGTAGGGCATATGGTCGGCAATCAATTTTATGACAACAAAGACCACTACATCAGTTTCGATGGAGAAACATTACATAGCTATGGTGATTTAAGGTATTTCAAGCACATAATACTTAAAAAAATGAATGGAGAATGTGCAGAATTTATTTTAAACGAACCAAAGGTGAAAGAATGAGTACAACATTTTACAGACAAAAAAGCATTTATGATGATGGAGTATTACTCCACATCATAAACACAAAAGGAGAAACTTATTTAAGCTTATCTGATGAACACAGAGAAGCTGGATTGCACATATTAAGCATTATGGGGGGTCAATTCTATTATAATGCTTGTGGAGATGATATTGTCAGTATTGAAATCTTATTAGATGATATATTAGACAGTATTCAAGCAATAGAAAATGGGGAGTTTGATGACAAATACTCAAAGAAATCAATTGACAGAGTCAGAGATGATTTAATGAGTATGAAAATCAAACTTGAAGAAGATAAAGATGATTTATTCATTCTTTATGCATTATAACAAGTGTACTGGTGTTTTAATAAAGGTTCAATTCCTTTATACACTTATCTGTTTTAAACAGAATTAAGGAGAAATTAAAATGGAAATAGGCGATTTTAAAAGATTTAAATATGGTGTAACTGTTTTGTGCAATCATTGTAACATTTTTGATGTTTATATGATTGATGTTGATGAAGATAGGATTGAACTATCTGATAATATGGGTATGGTCATAGGTACTATTGACACAGACCAAATCAACGAATGCACAATCATCAATTATGATAACAATGGTAGAATAATTAAATTATCTGATTTAGGAGATGAATAAAATGATAATCAGAATAAACGATAAAAATGGTAATAATATTGCAGAATGCGACCTATATCACCATGATATTGGAATTTGGAATGTGAATAGTAGATTTAATATTTCAAGCATATATGGAGATATAATACAAACAGAAAAAGGATTTGATGATGTTATTGATATTGATATTGATAATATCACACCACAGAACGAAGAAGACCAGTTATTAATAAAACTCAAACAAACTTTTAATGAAGAGTTTGAGTGGACACCACAAGCTTTAGATGAGTATATCGGCTACTGTTCTACTTTTGGTGGCGATTATACAAGTTATATTGCAGAAGCAATCAATAAATGCTTTGATGCATTAATTAATAACGAACCTTTCTGTGACAGACAAGGTCTGATAGATGAAATAAGAAAGAAAAAGAAATTTAGTGATTTAAATGAATAAAAAGAATTTTTATAAAGAAATTGGAAAATTTGAAGAAGCACGAAGCTCAAGAGAATTATCAAAGAGTGATGATACTGAATATGTAGAGAGTATTATTAATACATTATTAAGAAGTCACAGTATTGATAAAAGGACACATAGTAAAGCTATGAATATACTTCAGTATATTATAGCTACTAATGAGTATACATATGAAATTATAGATGATTTCATATATTTGCTTGATAAATTGGAAGAATAAAGGTGATAATGATGATGAATGAAATAGCAAAACAAAAGGATAAAAGTGGCAAATTTGCAAAAATTGGAATGCAGAAGACATTAGCAGATAAATGGCAAGTGGACACACATTCAGAATGTGTAGAATATACAGTAGATACATTTTTAGAATGTGTAGACACAATGAGCTTTGAAGAATACATAAAAACAGTAGAAATCTACGAAGAAGAAGACATAAAAGATTTAAGCAACTTTGGAAGCTTAAGCAACATCGTAGATGGTTTAATGTATATCTATGGTATTGAAATATTCGTGGATACTGGAAACAATCTACTGTATACAACTGAAAAAGAATATACAGATAAAATGAATAATAGGAGAAAACTCAACTATATTGGAATAGCTATGGAGTTAGAAAGATTATGCATACTCTGTGAAGAAGAAAGAGTCACAGAAAATGATGTTGAAGTATTTATTGAAATACTTGCAGAATATGGTTTTGATATTGAAGAAACTTATGATTGCAAGGAAAAAACAGTACAAGATACTGCAATAACAATAATTGACAGAATGAATCAAATATTTAGTTTGTGGTGAGAAAATGAAAACTTTTTACTTAAATGGAAATAAAGACAGTCATATGTCTTTTGAAGAATATGGCAAGTTATACAACTACCTATTAAGCAATTACGAAGTTGAATTTGATATGAATGGAGAACAAATAGTAATCACAAAAGATATACTTGAAGACATCATAGAAAATGACATAAACTTGTCTGTAAGTGAAGCTACTCTAATAGGCAATTTATGGTATAATATTGCATACAATGGAGCTTATATATTTAGATAGGGGGTTATATGATTACAATAACTACAAATCAAAATGTGACAATGGATATATATGAAGACTCAATTATCCTAAAAGATAAAGAGTTTAAAGGTTTAATGAGTTGTAAAAGTGCTTGGGTAGAGTTTGAAACAGATAGAGCAAATTTTATGTTAGGAACTTCAGATGACTGACAATATTCTTACAATATTATTGCACCTTTAAAAATCTACAAGATTATAGATGACAATCAATATGAAATATTAAAAGAACAAATCGATGTTTTCTTTAAATACGATGGTTGTAACTGGAATAAAGAAGAAGACTATGACTATGATACTTTAGACTACTTCTTATCAGAATTACACCCATTATTAGACAAATGCTTAAATTATTAGGAGATTAATATGTATGAAGATGACTTTGAACTAAAACAAGGAATAGATAAAGACATTGTAAAAATCTTATTAGATTTGCAAGAAAAACACAACATCTATTTCACAAAAGTAAACCTTGAATGGGATTATGCAGAAAATTTAGAATAAATGCTACTGGTTGTTATAATGTAGGTTCAATTCCTACATAGCATTATAGCTCAAATAAGAGCTTTTAGAATTAATAGAATTAAGGTGTTAAAAATGGAATCTTATTACGAAGCAAAAGCAAACTACAGTTACTGGAAAAAACAATGTAGTGATGATATGGTGTTAGGATTAAACGAAGAAACTGACATAGGCAAGTTTGATACTATGATGTACAATGAACATCAAAGTACATTATTATCAGAAATTTCAGAAGTAAAATATCAAATACTTGATGATGTAAATGATAGCTTCAGTAAAACAATTGCAGTTATTGATACAATCATTGCATTAAATCAATCTGATGATGATAAATTATACTTTTTGACTAATACAGATAGGTCAATTAGTGTCTTACTTAAATGTTTGAATGAAGTTTTCAGGTCACTATCTCTAAATCAAGGATTTATTGAAAGTGGATTAACCTATTATCAAAGCAAAGATTATTCTGACAACTTAATTAAGCAATTGATTGATAAACTTGGTTGGGAAAGTATTGTTGAAGATTTAAGTAATCTTCAATCTTCTGAAATGCTATGTGTAGATTATCAATTAAAAGAATACAAACTTATAGTGTATGATGACAAATCAGAAGCTTTCAACGATATCAAAACAAATATTGAAAGTATTGAAGCAAACACAGATTTGTTTATTGACTATAATGATGAAATATGCGAAGTAATTGACAACTACTGGAGTATGATAGACTTTGATTATAATAACTACTATAGTGAGATGTAAAAATGAGAACCTTATCTGAAGTAAACAGAGATATATCAAAATGTGAAGCTTTATTAAATGTAGCAAAAACTACAGAAGAAGCTTTACATTTTAAAGCTTTATTATATGATTTAAAAGATGAAAAAGAACTTATTTGGGAAACTTTATTCGATGGACATAAAAATATGGTGATATGATGAGATTTACAAAGAACAGAATTAATTTCTACGATGGTTGGGCAATAGTAAATGGTATTATATTTGACCACTTCAGTCAAATTACTTGTGGACTATCAGAAGTATGTATTTGGGATAATGAGAAATGTATTTGCTCAATTCCAGTTGAAAACATACAAGCTTTCTATGTTGCAGAAAACGATATCAAAAACGATGTACCAGTAAATGAAAAAGAAATCAGTAAATGGATTAAAAAACAAATTAATTCAAATTTAAACAATTTAACAAAATCTTTAATGGGGGTAATTTAAATGATAATTCAAATAGAAGATACATTAGGTAACACTATCGGTAGTATTTTACTCAATACAAGTGCTTTTGATGAATTTGATGATAGCAAAGCATTTGAAAGAGTAGATGGGGACATAAGTATTGCAGATGTTGATTTTGATGACATCTATGATACAAATGACAGAAAAATAAGAATACAATTAGAAGAGATGATATAAATGTTAGGAATATTCGCTTTAGCAGGAATGATAGGAACTCCAATAATTGCAGGAAAAATGCTTAAAAAAGATTTTAGAAACCATACTGTTGATTCTGTAGTTAAACCTTGCATACAATACAGTCCTATTGGTAATACTATAAAAAATAAGAAAACTATTGAAAGAAATTTTTTAAACATCTGTAAAAGATGCGAAATGACTATAAATAAACAAGATGAACTATTAGATATAAGAGAATGTAAAATAGGAGAAGAATATTTAATGTATCAAGGATTCGATGAAGAATCAATTGAATACTTTAAAAAACTATTTACTGAAAACATGGAAATGGGTAAAAGCAGACAAAGAAGAGAAATAAAAGAAAAACATCAACAATATTTAGAAATGTTAGAAAGCGACCCACAAGACTGGGAAGTAACAATGTATCGCAAAAATTACTACGGAAATGAAGACATTAATTATCGACTCAATAAATTAATGGAAAATGAATTATGGAAAAAAATCGTACCCAATAAACCAAGATACATCGATGGTGAGGGTACTGCAAAATACATGGAACTCCATTTTATAAAAGCACCTAAACCAATTATAAATGATTTAAATAACATATATAAAGAAGTTTGTTGGTTACAAGGATTAGAAGATGGGAAGTGGTAAATATGGAAATATATGATTATTACAAAGAAAGATATCCTCAATTCGACTGGGAATCATTAAACCATCATGGATTTCATATGGCAATAAGGAGAATAGGACTATGTAAAACACATGAAGAAGATGGAGTTAAAGGACTATACAACTGTGAAATAGTCGATAATCAAATATATGGTTATCTCGGTGATAGTGGCATTAGAGTAAAAGGATACATCGATAAAGAAGTAGAAAAAGAATTTATTGAATTATTAGCAGATGGTACTTTTTACATACTTGCCGAAAAAGAGAAATATACGGTGTTCTGAAAATGAAATACAACTGGGAATTTGATGATAGTGTGGACTTTGCTCCACCACACTATCGAAAATCAAAATATCAAAAAGTTGAGCAATTAGGTAAGCAAATAATTAATGAAGCAACTGCTTTAGAATATTTAGAAGCATTTGAATATGTAGAATACTTAGCAAAATATCACAAAATAGACAACCTGCCTATGATGTGTGTGTTTCAAACAATAGCATTAAGTATGCTTAAATCAAAAGAAGCTATCTTCAAATGGATAACATACCCAAACAGACACAGAATATGGAAGCAAGAATTTGATTATATTAGAGAACTTGAACAAAAGGTGATAGACAAAGAATTAGATATAGATAAATATGCCAAAATTATTAAAAGTTTTAATAATAAATGGACAAAAATGAATGAAGACAACCAAAAATATGGATTTCAAAACCATACTCTTTACTGGATAAAAAATAAACAATTAAAATACAAAATGAAGGATTTAATTTAAATATCCTACCCTTTTTTCTTTTACTACTTATATTAAGGTGAAATTATGGCAACTGAAACTGTTAGAGAAGCAATCAAAAATAAAAATTTAATCTACTTATGGCAAACCGATAATCCTAAAGGAACTATTGAATTAAGCAAAGATAAACAATTTATTAAATGTGTTAAAGATAATGGAAAAATTGTAGAATACTGGTATGACTTATCAAAAGCACAATTTTTAGCACACTACTCAACACAAAGAGAAGATAAATATGTAAATATTAAATCAATCACCCATTGGTTCATTAACTGCAATATTATCACATATGATTACAAATTTGCCAAACTAATACTATTCAATAAAAATCATGTAAAATTCAACACATACAAAAACCCTGCACACTTTATAGGAGGATTAGGATTATCAAGTTGTGCAAGATACGAACAATGGGAATCTACTGGAGTAAAAATAAAAGAAGCAGAAGATATATTAAATGACCCTAATGATGGGAAAGAACACAGACACAAATACTATAAAACAGCTGAAACAATATGCAAAAGCCCATCACAAGTCAATAAAAAATTAATTCAAGAATTAAAAAAATACACAACTCCAATATCAATCAGAGAACTCAATAGGTACTTAAGAGATGATAGTGACTCAATGTACAGAAAACATCAAATATTAAGAAAACTAATAGAATATGAACAAATGCCTCAATATTCAGATTTATTTTTAGTAGAAGAAAATGGTTGGAGAAATCATGGATTAGAAAGTGTAATAAGCACCAATAATCATACATGGGATAAATCAAAACTATTATTCATTTTAACAAAATACAATATCGACACAGATAGATTTGTTAAATATTTAAGACAATTAAAAGATTTCGAACATACTACTATCGACTGGGTAATATACAACTATGAAGATTATTTAAAAGCAGAGAAACAATTAAAAGGTGGTAAATTAAGAAAAATGGACAAATATCCATCAAATTTAGTACAAATGCATCATAATAAAACTGCAATAGTAAAAGAAATTGAAAAAGAAAAAAGAAGATTAGCAGATTTAAAACAAAGAGAAGAAGATAAAGCCATATATGAATCACAAAAAGATTTAGCATGGAAACCTCGCAATTCAGATTATTGCATTATCGTACCTAAAAATGCCGATGATGTAATAGAAGAAGGTAATAAAATGCATCATTGCGTAGGTAGTTACATAGGTAGAATATCAAGAAAAGACACATTTATAGTATTCATGAGAGAACAAGAAAAAGAAGAAGCCCCATACATCACAGTAGAAGTGAAGAATGGAAACATATGTACTGCATTAGGATATATGAACAGAAGAATCAATAATAAAGAAAGAATGTTCTTGGAAAAATATGTAAAAGCAAAAGATTTAGAATATACTGCATACGATAAAATAGGAGATGACATATAAATGCTTGAAACTATAACATTCTGCACCATTATAATGGCACTAACAATAGCAAAAATTAGATTAATAAATAAATAATTAATCAAATAATCAAATCAAAAAAGGTGACACAAAAATGAATGATGAAACCCTAAAACTCAAAGGATATATCGAAGCATCAACATACAGAACAAAAGTAATCAAAGCACTAAACAAAGCACCCCAAATGCCAACAAAAATCGCCAAAGACACAGGAATAAGACCAAACCACATATCCATGACACTAAACCAATTAAAAAATAAACAATTAATTAAATGCATAAACGAAGAAGCAAGAAAAGGAAGAATATACAAACTCACCGAAACAGGCGAAGAAATCCAAAAAATAATATAAGGAGGAAAAACAATGAAAAAAAAATTCCATAAAAAATGCAACAAATGTTTATACAACTGCAAAGTAAATAAGAAAGAAGAAATCTATGTATGCAAACTAAAGCATATAATAGCACAAGGAGAATAAAAAATGGCAACAGAAATGAGTATAATCCACGATATAGCCGAAATAGTAAGTCAATACGAAGAAAAATCATTATATGATGAAGAAAGCCACCATCATGAATACACATTAGAATATGATGAAAAAAATCACAATATGTTTCTCAAATTAAAAGAATCATATTGTATAGACAGAGGAGTATGGTCAAACCATTATGCCACTATAGAATGGTATGAAGTTACTCCAAGTATGTACGCAGATATTTGCATTATAATATTGAGAGACCACTTACTAATCCAAAAAAATGGATTCGGAATAATAGGCACATCTCATATGAGCAAAGTACACCCACAACTAATCAGTCCATTATAAAATTAATTAAATAAATAATTAATCAAATAAGGAGATGAACAAATGACCAAAGAAACGCAAGGCATAATAACAAAAGCAGAATACGGCAACAACGGCAGAAATCGACTAACACTCGATTTAGAAATCCAATCATTCGATGGTTGGCTATGTAAAATGATATTCGAACAAAAAGATAGCATAAAAGCTATATTTGATGAATTTAGTAGTGATTATAAACTAATAAGCAATACAAAAACCTTATTGCATCAAAAATGTTATTTAGCAAAATCAGAAGGCACTAATGTGCCTCCTGCAATAGCTAAACTACCACCATCAGAATTTGAAAACTATCATTGGATACCAAATGATAACAACAAATACACGCAAATGGGCGAATCAATAATTAAATAATTAAATAATTTAATAAATAAGGAGATGAATAAAAATGATAATAAACGAACTATACGATATGGCAAAAGAATTTGTAAACGATTTCGAAAAAGCAGAAACCGAAGCAATCCAATACCTAAAAACAGAATTAGACGAAAACAATTACGAAGTCGAATTAAGCGAAGAAACAAAAGAAGAAATTGAAGAAATGTACAAAAACGATACTTTAGCTACCATTGAAAACAGAACTGCAATAAGCAGAGCAGGACTCCAAGCACTAATAATAAGTGATTTTGTAAATGATTTATCACCAAACTTACAATATCAAATCAGAAAAGAATGTATGAGCAAAATGAAAAAAGAACAAACATTAGGTGACTTTGAAAGATATGAGGAATTATAATATTCCCTTTCTTTCTTATTTAAATATGAGGTGAAAATATGAAACATTCAACAGGATTTTACAGAGTATATATTTGTAAATACAAAAAAAATACCTATTACGAATACCAAATAAAAAATAAAATAGTTAATATGAAAATTAGAGATAAAAACCCTGTCGCATTAAAAATGAAAGTCCAAGAAGCAGGATTCCTCTGGGGAGTAGTAGATGTCGAAACAGCTTTGATAACAGCTAAAAGGCACAGAATCAAACCAGAATTATTAGAAGGCAGATACGGTAAAAAATTAACTGAATAAATAAATAATTAAATAATTAAATAATTAAATAAAGAGGCAGAACTATGACAATCATAGATGAACCAAACATAGCAATATTCGAAGACGAAATATACACAGAAGACTATATGAGATGGTATAATGAAGAAAAGTACGAAATAGCTTCAATAATAGCCACAGAACCAATAAGGAGATGATAATATGAGTGAAAAAGATAATAAAAATGGAAATATTGACTGGGTAACTATGAAACAGAATGAAATAATCAGATGTCACGATGGAACTGTAGCATTAATGTATAATGATTTAATTGACTTAGATGATATCGAAGATGATAATACTGAAATCATGCTTCAATTAATTGATAATATACAACTAAAATTTAAAGCACATCAGATAGTAAATGTTAATGGAGTATGCATTACATACGAAAAAACATATGATACATACGATGGCAAAACAGTAAGTCAGACAATTAATGTCCCAATGGATAAAATCATATATAGTTGTATAACCAACACAAGTGATTAAAATACCATAAGTAATCGGAATCATACTTCCGTTACTTATGCCCAAATATTACTTTATTTTTTATCAAAATTAATTTATAATTGATGTCGAATATTGACATATTGAGTAGCATAAAATGCAATATTTGTAGGAATATGTTGTTTGATATATATTGGTTGGTGAAGATTTTGCACAGATTGTTTGTCAAGTAATTAAATAGATAATTCAATAAATAATTTAATAATTTATTGATTAAACTATCAATTTAATGAATCGATTCTTCAAGAATTTAATAGCCAAATCACTGCTCAGAAAATTAATATGCGAAAATCATATGTCAAAATTTGACACACCAGAATTTGAATATAATAAGTATAAATTTTCAGGGACTATCACTATTACCTTTAAGAATAAAAATAAAATAAAAAATTAA
>ERZ1035037.384-NODE-384-length-13748-cov-31.406558_pt1 | contig 13748 bp, 18 predicted proteins | sample MGYA00520618_ERZ1035037 | MGnify/ENA primary metagenome ERZ1035037 (study PRJEB33766, sample SAMN09781741) | gut metagenome | biome: gut microbiome | host: Homo sapiens | place: Madagascar | study: EMG produced TPA metagenomics assembly of the PRJNA485056 data...
CCGAGACCGGCGAGCGCATTGTGGACGGCGTGCGGCAGACCTACACCAAGGTCATTAGCTACATTGACGGCGTGCAGGACAAGGTTACAGAGACCGCGCAGAACATCGACAAGAGCATCAAGGCGACCCAAAAGCGCATTGACGAGAACTTGAGCAAGGCGCAGCAGCAGTTCAACAGCGGCATCTTCAAGCTTGGCAAGAGCCTGTACACCGACCTGAAAAATCAGGACTGGGGAGCGCTCAGTCTGGATATCGTCAACATGATGTGGGGCGAGTTATCGCAGGAGCAGCGCGAAGTCCTGTCCGACTGGGCAAGCAAGGCGCTGGAAGCCATCAACGAGGCGTATTCCGGCGGCGGTCTGAGCGAGGCGTTCAACGCTTTTAAGCAGATCATGTCCAACGGCATCAAAGCCGAGACAGACGGCGTTACAACGGATGTGCAGGGCTTGAGCAAAGTGTTTCAGGATCTGGGCATCAACGTTTCCGATTCCGGCAGCAAGATCATGGGTGTGCTGAACACCATTGGCTCCGGCATGGGCAGCTTTGCCCTCAACGCGGGCACGGATATTGCAAACCTTGCCGGGAGCATGGGCAGCCTTGGCACGCTTGCGCAGGGCGCCGGTGGGCTGATTGCAAAGGCGGGAAGCCTGATCATGGCAAACCCGGAGGTTGCCGCGATTATCGCCATTGTGGCCGGTGTTGTGGCGCTGGGCGCTGCGCTGTTCTCCAAATTTGGCAAGAACAACAGCGGCGGGCAGGCTGTGAGCCACTACGAAAGCCCCTTTGCCGGGCATGACGTGTACGACAGCCTGACCGAGTTCTCCACCCGGGCAGCCATGCAGCACCGCTACATGGAAAAGACCACCGGCACGGATGCGCAGCTGGGTATCCTGCAGCAGATCCGCGATATGCTGGACGAGCACCTGCCGGACATCGGCACCGGGCAGCTTGTCATGGACGGCGAGAAGGTGGCCGATATGCTCACACCGCGCCTTGCGACCAACATAGATGCCAGCATGGGCGTGTATACCCTGCGGGCAGAAAGGGGTGTTTAAATGGCGATCCACAGCGCAAAGCTTGGCAACTACGACACCCTTTCAACATGGGGGCTGTACATGAAGGTGGGCAGCCCGAACATCGGCGAGCCGGAGCCGGACGAGACCCTTGTGCAGATACCCGGCTCTGACACGCTGCTCAACCTTACTACCTCGCTGGACGGAAAGGTGCACTACAAAAAGCGCTCCATCACCATGGAGCTGCTGTGCACCGCGCCTAAAAAGCTCTGGAAGGTGATGCAAAGCCGCCTGCACAATGCCCTTGAAGGCAAGTGGCTGCAATGCGTGTTCGATGATGACCCATCGTGGTACTGGGAAGGGCTCTGGCACGTCAAGTTCGTGCCGGGGAGGCTTTCCGCTACAGTCACCATTACCGGCAGCTGCAACCCGTACAAGTACAACGTCTACGACGGCACGCAAGACATCCGGTGGGATGACATCAACTTCGAAACGGACATCCTTCGGGATTACCGCAGCATTGCGTTGCCAGCCGATACGCCGGTGGATGTGGTCATCTACGGCGCACCGCACACCGCTGCGGTCTACTTCCAGCGCGGCGAAAGCGTGGCAGATGTGTCGATACAGGTCAATAAGACCGCTGCGGGCAGCCTTGCCAAAACGACCGAGTGGCAGTATTTGGAGGGGCTGGACATCCCGGACGGCGAAACCGTCACCCTGACCTTTACCGCTACTGCTGCAAGCAGCATCACCATCAAGTATCTGGGGGCAAGCTTATGAGTTACAAGATCTATGCCGGCACGCAGACCGGCGTGGACAGATGGGAAAACCGGGTCTGTATCTATGCACCCGGCTCTGCGCTGGAGACCACGAAGCTGATCAGCCCCACCCTGACAAGAGAGTTTGGAAAGGCCGGAAGTCTGGAATTTACTATCCCGCTGGGCAACGTGGCGCACAGCGCCCTGCAAAAGCTGAAAACGGTGGTATCCGTGGAACAGGACGACAAGGAGATCTGGCAAGGCCGGGTCATGAACCATGAGCAGGATTTTCTGCTGCGGCAAAAGGTGTACTGCGAGGGAGAACTTGCCTACCTCAACGATACCGATGTGCCGCCCTACACCGCCAAGGACGTGACCATCCGGCAGTTTCTGGAGTTTCTCTGCGATAACCACTCAAAACTGACCGATTCTTACAAAGAGTTCCTGTGCGGCAACGTGACTGTTGAGGAGCAGCCCCGCTATGTGCCCATCGCGCAAAAATGTTACATGAAGCTGACCCGCGCAGACAGCACCCCAGATTCTGACGGCGACTACGTTCAAGAATGGGCGCTGTGTGCCCAGAACGGCAGTTTCCTTGTTGGAAGCTTCAGCAGGATATACTCCGACGATGAGGAGGTACAAACTCCTCCGCCGCAGAAATGGACGCTGAACGCGATCAAAACGGGAACCAATTACCTTGTCTGGCGCACGGGAGACAACGAGTTTACGCTCCGTTTGAACGTGGTCTCGCAGGGCAGCAAGACCTATGACGCAGAGCAAGCCGTCGTTACCCCATCCATCACTACGCCAATAAAGACCTATAATTTTGACGGAACCATTAAAGTGACCAAAAAGGACATTGAATCCAAGACCTACAGTATCAAAACCGAAACGGACGGAACGGTCAACGTATACGTCAACGGAAAAAAATCCGACGTCTACACCCCGCAGCTTGTGGAGGAGTTTCACAACTTCGGCGATGCCAAGAACTACGGCAAGACGTGGGACATTCTGCAAAGCGAGCTTGTGAACGTATACGGCGGCCACCTGTGCCCACGACACGTGAAATTCGAAATTTCGGTCTTTCCGGGGCATTACCTGAATTGGCGTTATCTGGACTATGTACAGGACGCGACCGACCGCAACACGCAGGGCATCACCTTTGGCACAAACCTGCTTGACCTGAACAGCTACGTCAAGGCCGAGGATATCGTCACCCGGGTGATCGCCATCGGCAAGAAAAAAAGCGGATGGTTTATTTGGGAGACCACCGACACCCTGACCGCCACCGCCAACGATGAAACCGCCCAGAAGCTGTACGGACTTATCACCCGGTATCTGGTGCTGGACGGCACGGCCAACACCCAGCAGTCCCTGCAGGACGAGGCCGACATGGAACTTGGCAAGCACTTACGCCTTGCGGACGGAATCACGGTAAAAGCCGTAGACCTGAAAGACGCGGGCGTGGATGTAGACAGGATCGCTTTCGGCAAGCTGACCCACATTATTTCCGCGCCCCATGGCATTGATGTGTGGATCAACTGCAACAAGCTCGTAGAGCCGCTGGACAAGCCCGCAAAGAAGGAGTTCACCTTCGGCAAAAAGTTTTCCAGCATATCCGACCTGCAGGCGCTCAGCGCCCGCAAAGCAACTACCGCGTATGACCTAAGCCGCGTGCTCAAGGGATACGCATCTAATGTGCAGTCTTATACTCTGCAAACGATGGAGGCAGACGATGAAACCATTTAAAGAAGTAATTGACGGCATCCGCAAAGCCGTCATGGCATCCGAGGTGCGCGAGGATATCGCCCAAGGCATGGAGTATGTGGAGCAGTTCGCAAACACGGCGGGCGAAAACATCCAGAAAGCCATCGACCCCACCCTCTCCGTCTCCGGCAAGGCGGCGGATGCAAAGGTGACCGGTGATAAGTTTAACAATACATTGCAATTTAACCGTGAAATCATGTTTGACGCAGACTACGATTTTGACGCTGAATTTGATTCGGATTCTATCACATTTTTATCGGGCGATAAAAATGCTAAAAATGTGCCTTTTAGCAATTGGGAAACAACTTCTCCGTGGATTATCGAAAACATAAAAATAAACGGTTTCAGCTTGCAGTACTTTCACAATTCTATGGGCAGAAAATACAGAAGCGCATTTAGGGTGGGGCAAGATGGGAAAAAGTGGGATCCATGGACAATTACACCCGGCGCATGTCTAGTTACATACGCTTTTAATGCCCCAATCGATTTTAATAATAGGGTTATTGAAAACTCTATTACACTATTTAATATCTCAGACCAGAACGTACAAAATGCGCCGTTTGATGACTGGAAAGATGGTGACACTTGGGCTTATGTCAGAGCACATACTGATACCTATGATTTAACATTCTTAAAAAACGTTTGGAACCCTAATGCGCGGTCTGCTTATAACCTTAATGGCAAATGGTATATCAAGAGCGGCTCATCCGTGTTCAACGATTTTAATAAAGCATTTAATGCTGACGAAAAAATAACTGAAACGAAAGTTTATCTTTTTAATAAAGCAAACGAAGAAGCTTATAATCTGCCGTTTGATGACTGGAAAAAAGATGGAGAAGTTTGGGTTCTTGAAAACATTTACACAGAAGAGTACCAGTTTCAATATGTAAAATGTTTACAAAATCCGTTTAAACGTCAAGCGTACCGTGTCTCTGGTCAGAACTGGACTATTTATAACGGCAACACCATTGTTTGCGGCGAAGGCACTGATATACCTGACATTGAACAGGGTATTGCTAGGGGTGAAGCAACTGGTGCAACTGTTGTTGTCAGACCCGGCAATTACGATTTGATTAAGATGCTCAATATTAGCAGCAGTAACCGCCGTTCGGGTATCAGGTTGTATAATGGCGTGCACGTTATTTTCGAAGCTGGCAGCTATGTTACTGCGATAACAGATGGAAGTGACAGTTTGTATCATACTAATTTTGAACCGTTCTATGCGTCTGGTGATTTCACTCTTGAGGGTCTGAGCATTAAGTGTCAGAATACACGATATTGCATTCACTGTGAATTTGGCGGTGAAGGTGTACACACTTACAAGTTCATTAACTGCGATATGACATACACTGAAACTGACGGTGATACATGGACTAGCGGTTGCATTGGCATTGGACTTGGACGGTATGACTACATCGAAATCTCTGGCGGAACGTATAAAAATATTCTATCAACAACTATAATAGGCAGAACAGAAGAAGAATCCTATCGTCCGATATGGATTCATAATGGAATCAATAATGGCTGTGATAGCAAAATCTTCATTCACAATGTTTATCTTCCTAATTTGGGACATATTGAGCTTAGCAGTTATGGAGTCTCAACAATTAACACCATTGCTCAAATTAGTAACTCAAAATTTGGAGTTGACGTAATCGAAAATTTTGCTTCACCCGATTATTCTACTAAAAATATGATTGCTGTGAAATTCAACAACACAATCGGTAACTAAATAGAAAAGAAAGGACTGATAACATGCTCCCTATCATGGACGTTTCCCGCTGGCAGGGCAACATCGACTGGGGCAAGGTCAAAGCAAGCGGCCTTGTTTCCGGTGTGATGCTGCGGGCGCTGGGCAACAGCGCGGAAGACTTGCCCAGCAAGCCGTACATCGACCCCTATTTCGCCCGCAACTACACCGAGTGCCAGCGGCTGGGCATCCCCTGCGGCGTGTACTACTACTGCAAAGCGGTCAACACGGCAGAAGCAGACGCAGAGCTTGCCCTGCTGCGCAAAGTGCTGACTGGCAAGACGTTGCAGCTGCCGGTGGCGGTGGACATCGAGGACAGCTATGTGCAATCCCCGCTGGACAAGCAGACCCTGACGGACATTGCAGCCCACGCGCTGGGCACGGTGGAGCGCTGGGGCTTCTACGCCATGCTGTACACCGGGCTGTATTTTGCCCGCGATAACCTGTACATGACCGGCGCAGCGCTCAAGCCGTATGACGTCTGGCTGGCCGCCTACCGCAGTACGAAGCCTGAACCGGGCTGGGCGTTCGGTATGTGGCAGTACACCAGCAAGGGCAAGATTCCCGGCGTTGTGGACGCGATACCGGGCAAGATTTCCGGCGTGGACTTGTCTGTGCCCTACAAGGACTATGCTAAAATCATTACAAAGAAGGGTCTGACCCGTCTCCGGGAGGGCAAATGACCGAAAAAGAAGCTTTGCTGTGGGTGCTTGGCATTCTGGGCAGCCTGTGCGCCGCTGCTATTACAATTGATAAGGTACTGGAGATCATCCATAAGTACATCAAGAAAGCACAGGCTCCGGACAACGCGCAGAACAAGCGGCTGGATGAGCTGGACAAGCGCGTCGGCACCTTGGAACAGGGGCAGCTCCAGCATACACAAGCCCTTGCAAGAGACCTCCGGCGATTTGACGGCATTGACGAAGAAATGCGACTTGTCCTCGTTGGCGTGCAGAACCTTTTGGATGCTCAACTATCCGGCAACAACCGGGAAGGTATGCAAAAAAGCAAGACCGACATTAACAATTACCTGCTGAAAGGAGTAACCAATCATGGAAGCAATTCTTAATACTGTTCTCACCCCGCTGCCCGCGTGGCTGGCGCTGGTGCTCATCGTTGTGGGCGCTGTGTCGATTGTGCTGGGGCTTATCCGTCTTGGCTACGGCGCGGCGGTCAAGACGCTGGTGCTCAACCTCATTGATCAGGCTGAACGTGAGATTCAGGGCACTAAGCGCGGCGCAGAGCGCAAGGCGTGGTGCGTCAAGATGCTGCGCCACTATCTGGACAACAGCAAGTGGGGCAGGCTGGTCTCGTGGGCAATCACGGAAGAGACCATGAGCAAGGTAATTCAGTTTTTCTTTGACCGCGCACGGGCGGCACTGCAAAAGCAGTAAGGAGGATATCATGGCAAGCACTACATACGCACACGGATGTTTTCTTGACCTCACGAAAACATACCATCTCGGTAACGTCACCGTAATGGTGCGCAACGCCGGGCAGCTGCCGCAGCCTTTCTGGCTCGGTGCTGCCTGTGGCGGCGGCTCGTGTAGTGCTGCCCGCTGCGCTGCAAGGGCTTGACCGACAGCAGATGATAGCCGCCATCAAAAGCGCACCGCTTGGGAGGGTAGACCGTAAGATAGCCTTACTGCGGTACGTGGAGCGGCTCCCGCTGCCGGACATTGCAGCACAGACACATTACAGCCGGACGGCAATAGGCTACCGACTAAAAGGCATTGATAAAATGCTGGATGTGTGATATACTAACTGTGTTCAAATCTTTCTGGCTATAAGAGCGGTCGAAAGATACTGCCTGCTTGTACTGCAATACAAGCAGGCTTTTCTTTTTGCACGAATTGTGGTATAATAACATCAACAAATCCACCCGGCCTCTCGAAGAAGCGCATTAGGGCGGATATTTGAAAGGCTACGGCCTTTGTAGAGAGCGGCATTACCTGTGGGTGGTTCCGCTCTTGATTTTACAAAAAATCCCCTGCTTTGCCGAAGACCTGCGTTCCACGCGGAGTACTTTGTAGGCAAAGTGGGGGATTTTTTTATTTCAGGTAATTTCGCAGTGCATCCAGCACCACGTCTGTGCGTGACTGCCCGGTCTCAGCGCGTTTCTGCTCCAGCGCATCCATCAGCTGCTGCGGAATGAGCACTGTAACAGGCGTTGCGACCCCGGAAACCTTGCACAAGACCTCCTGCACGACCTCGCGGCCGAAATTATCGTCCAGCCACGCAACTGCTGCATCCTCGCTGATGGGCTGGATGATCGGGACTGCATAGCGGCTCTTTTTACCTCCAAAAGAGTGCAAAAACCACAGCCCGGACTTTGTGCGGTACAAACGCTCCTCCCAGCCCGTTGGCTTGTCGGCGCTGCAGCTGATCCCCCGGATGAACCGGGCAGTTTCGGTATTATACCGCCTGCCATCAATTATTTTCTGCATTCTCTTTCTCCTTTTTCATCTTTTTCTTTTGTCGGTTTCGTTTCCGCATTTGGTCTGCGCGGATTTTAGCACATTCCGGCGAACAGGTGATGGTGCGGGTTTTGCTGTCAAAAGTTTTTCCGCACACAACGCACACACGCCTGTTGGAGCGCATTTTGGCCTTGTTGGCGTTCAGCTGCTCCGCGCGGTCTGCATTGTACATTCTCTTGTGCGCTTGTATGTTTTCCCTTGTAGCCTTTTCCGCGCAGTCTGGGCAGTATTTTTGCAAGCCGCCCGTAACGGTGTATGGCTGCCCGCAGTTTTGGCAAATATCGATACTCCCGATAGCGCGGGTCGTGCCGGACTTCTTCCGCTGCTTGCTTTGCCTGCTCGCTTCTGCCTTTGCGATTTTTTGGCAGTCCGGGCAATATTTGCTGCGCGGGTAACCCTCAAATTCTGCTCCGCACATCTGGCACACTCTGGTGCGCAGCACACTGCCTGATCTGGTCTTTTTGGCGCACTCTGGGCACAGATACACGTCTGATCCGGCGTCTGCCCAAAAGTTCTTTTCACAGCACTTGCACTTGCGCAATGCTTTTCCGCTTTTAACGGGTTTTGAGGCGTTCTTTAACAGCTTTTCTTTGGCCTTGCAGTCCGGGCAATATCTGGTGCGCGGATAGCCCTCAAATTCCGCGCCGCACATCAAGCATATACGCTTCATACGCGCTAGTTGGCAGCCACATCCTATGCTTGATGTTGCGCTCCGAATTTCGCTGCCCTCTTTTACGTATTCTCTGCCGCATAGATTGCAACGGATACGCCACAAATAACGTTTGTTTCCGCTTTTTGTGTATCGCACTCCCTCTGCGCCCAAAACGTAGTAGTTCCCAAAAGTCAGCCCGGTCAGGTCGGCAGGGTCATCCCGCCTGTGATGCTGCACACGCTTACGACCGGATCTGGACTGACATCCGCAGCTGGTTACGCTTCCGCTTGTCAACCTGCTTGTCGTAACTGTGATTTCTTTCCCACAGTCACACTTACAAACCCATGTGCGTTCCGAGATTCCTCGCGGGAACACATGGGGCTCGCCCTCGCACAAAACGGTCAGCGACCCAAATCGCTGACCGGCGAGGTATTTTCTGGGGGTCCCCATTACAGTTCCTCAACGCTGCAATCAACGGTGCAGTCGCCCTTGCCGTCAAAATCGGGGTTGGTGCCGTTGGCGTAGTCGGTTGCGTAGTCGATCAGGTACGCAACATCATCGACCTTGTAGGCATCCAAATCCATGTTATGCTTCAGGCCGCCGACTGCAAAAAAGTCGGCTTCAAAACTCGCGCCGGTCTGGGCATCCGTCATCTCGATGCTTGCAATCTTGCTTCCGTCATAAAATTTCGTCATAATAAAATCTCCTTTTGCATTTTGTGATCGTGTTCAGCGTGCGGTGCAATCGCCGTAGCAGTAGGTGTGGCAGCGAGGGCACAGGCCACGGATCGCGGCAACATTCACACGGCGGGTCTGGACGGGCGCAGTATAAGCGGCATGCTCAACCTTGCGGATGATCTTGGTCATGACCTCAATGGTCTTGGTTGCTTTGTCGTAGCTGCCATCAACGGTCTTGCAGTTGGCGTACTCGCTCTTATACTGAGCATAGCGCATACGCACGATACCAGCAGCGGCCTTTTCAGCTGCGCGTTTGGCTTCAGTCCATGCGTTCTTCAGAGCGTTCGCAAAAGAGTACATGGCAGGCACGCGGGTGTTGTTGTACTTGTAAGGTGCAACCCACTTGCGGTACAGTGCCCATGCTGCGCTCATGATCTCGTGCATATTGTACTTTTTCATCGTCCATTCCTCCGTTTTATGTGCTTCTCTTTACACCCTTATTATAGCACAAATATTATCTAATGTAAATGCTTTCAGCAAAAATATTATAACAAATTTTGCGTCCATGCGGATTTTTTCGTGTGGGCGCTTTTCTTTTTTGTCCTTCGTTGTACGTTCGTTGTCTCTCCCGGTGTGGCATTCTGGTACGATAACCGCAAAAGGAGGGGTGCTCATGTGGCACAAGTTCAACCCAAACCCACGCGGCAGCAGCGTCGGAGACTGTGCAGTGCGTGCCGTTGCAGCTGCTACCGGGCAAAGCTGGGAGCAGGCGTATGTAGGGCTTGCCATGATGGGCTATGCACTGGGCGATATGCCAAGCGCAAACCGCACATGGGGTGCGTACCTCCAAAAGCGCGGATTCAAGCGCCGCCTTGTCGAGGCGGACTGCTCCACCTGCTACACCGTGGAGGATTTTGCAAGGGAGTACCCGCGCGGGATCTACGTTCTTGGCTGCTCTGGTCACGTTCTGGCTGTTGTCAATGGCGAGTGGATGGACAGCTGGGACAGTGGCGCAGAATGCCCAATCTATTACTGGTACAAGGAGGACTAAGCGATGCCATACATTCCATACGGATACCAGCCCAGCTATTACGGACAGGCGATGCCGGATCAGCTTGCACAGCTGCGGCAGAACGCCTACCAGCCGCCCATGATGGGGCAAGCAGCGCAGCAGACGCAGGGCACACCTTCCATCATCTGGGTGCCGAACGCTCAGGCTGCGGAAGGTTACCTTGTGGCTCCAAACAGTGCCGTTGTATTGTGGGACAGCAGCGCACCGGTGGTTTACCTCAAACAGACTGATGCAAGCGGCAAACCCAGCATAAAAACATACGACCTTGTAGAGCGCACCATACCGGCGCAAACGCCGCCACAAACGGCGCAGCAGCCCGGCGGGGAGTTTGTCACACGGGCAGAGTTTGACGCGCTGGCAGCCCGCTGTGCGGCGCTTGAGAAGCAAGAACCTGCAAGGCCTGAAACGGAGGTCAAATAATTATGTCGAATCCTCTTTTTAATGCACTGGGCGGCGGTATGCCAGCCATGCCAAACCCGATGGGACAGTTCGGGCAGATGATGCAGCAGTTCCAGCAGTTTAAAGCGAATTTTCAGGGCGACCCGAAAGCAGAGGTGCAAAAACTGCTGCAATCCGGCAAGATGTCGCAAAATCAGCTAAACTGGCTTCAAACGATGGCGCAGCAGTTTCAGCAGTTTCTTCACTAAGTCGTAACCGTGGCCACGGTTCAAGTATAAAAATCATTCAAAACACACGAAAGGAGTACAAAAATGTCTCTTTCTTCCGATTCTGCGGTTCTGACCATGCCTGTTCAGCCCGCAAACACCAACGGCAGCAACGGCTTTGGCTGGGGCAATGACGGCGGCTTGCTCTGGATCATTATCCTGTTCCTGTTCGCTTTCTGTGGCGGCTGGGGCGGCAACTGGGGCAACAACGGCAATGCAAACACCGGTGCCGGTATCGTGGACGGCTACGTTCTGACCTCCGATTTTGCCAACATCGAGCGCAAGATGGACGGCATCAACAGCGGCCTGTGCGATGGCTTCTACCAGCAGGCGCAGCTTGTCAACGGCGTGCAGCAGACCGTGAGCAACGGCTTCATGTCCGCTGAGATCAGCCGCGCAAACCAGCAGGCGGCGTTCATGCAGCAGCTGTTTGCCATGCAGATGCAGGCGCAGGAGTGCTGCTGCGAGAACCGCTCCGCCATTCAGGGCGTGAACTACAATCTGGCTACCCAGTCCTGCGAGACCCGGAACACGGTGCAGAACACCACCCGGGACATCATCGACAACCAGAACCAGAACGCCCGCGCCATCCTTGACGCCCTGACCGCACAGCGCATCGAGGCAAAGGACGCAAAGATCGCTGAGCAGGGTCAGCAGCTGTTCGCAGCACAGCTTGCGGCATCTCAGGCAGCCCAGAACGAAACGCTCAAGGCCTACATGAGCGGTCAGCTGGCCTACTACAATCCTCGCCCTGTGCCTGCATTCCCGGTACCCGCACCCTACCAGTACGGTAACTGCGGCACCGGTTGCGGCTGCAACGGTTGCGCCTAACTGAATAACGGCAACTGACTACAATTTGTAGCCTGTTCAGCCCCTGAGCTGATTTTGCAAACCAGAGCGCCGGGGCAGTAGTCCCGGCGTTTTTATTATGAAAGGAGCCGATAAAATGGCTGAATTTACTTCTACCACGATTCAGACCGTGGCAGCCGGTCAGAATCTTCCCTTGACCGAAACCGCAGTGAAGGGGACGAACTGCATCGTGCACCGCGCAGGCGCTGGCAATGTGACGCTACGCGGACTTACAAACCAGTGTAAGGCACTGTTCAAAGTAAGCTTTGGCGGCAACATTGCTATCCCTACCGGTGGCACTGTGGGCGCTATTTCCGTGGCACTGGCTGTCGGCGGCGAGGCACTCAACAGCGCAACCGCTATCGTCACCCCGGCGGCAGTGGATCAGTATAGCAACGTCTTTACGTCGGTGTTCGTAGAAGTCCCCCGGGGCTGCTGCGTTACCGTGGCGCTCAAAAACACCAGCACGCAGGCAATCAGCATTGCAAACAGCAATCTGATTGTTGAGCGCGTTGCATAAGGAAGGAGTACAACATGAGTAAGAATCTCTATGATCTGCGGGAAATGCTCTGCGAGGAGTTGGACGAGTACAACCGCGATGCAAAGAACGGTCTGAACGAGCGCGTGCTGGATACCGTGCACAAGCTGACCGACAGCATCAAAAATATCGACAAGATCATGATGCTGGAGGACGGCGATTATAGCCGCTCCGGTGAGTGGGAAACCGATATGCGCGGCAACTACGGTCGTACCGAAAATTACAACCGTAACAACAGCTACGCAAACCGTGGGCGGCATTATGTGCGCGGTCACTACTCGCGCGGCGATGGCAGGGAGCGGATGATCTCTGACATCGAAAGCATGATGCAGGACGCAACCGGCGCCGAGCGTGACGCATACAAGCGTGCCCTTGATATTCTGAGCAATATGTGAGAAGGAGGGCGGCAGGCATGGACATCGTGGAGATCAACGAGCACATCCGCAAACTGAAATGCGAAGAAACGAACTGGCAGAGCGTGGAAAAGCTTGCCGCCCTCTGCACTGTGCGAAACGAACTAAGCGAAACGGAAAGCCGAGAAAACAGCCCCGATCCGCAGGATAAACCTGTCAGGCAGATAGAGTATTCTACCAGACCGCAAGAACCGCAGAGCGAATTTGTAGAGGCTGCAAGCGCTGTGCCGTTCAGCGGTCTGATGGAGGTGCTGGACAGACACATGAACGCAATAAAAATTGCATATCCGAAGGAATACGAACTTGTTATGAAAAAGATAGGAAGCTTGTAAACAGATGCAAAATGTGCTATTTTTACATAAGCGCACATCTTAGTTCATGCCATTCATAAGCTAACAACAATCTAACAGTTTTGCGAATTGTTTCGTTAATTCGTGAAATAAATTTGATTTGTAATCAGTGGGTTGCAGGTTCAACTCCTGTCACCAGCTCCAAAAAATAGCGCACAGACGATAATTTAAACTCGTCTGTGCGTTTTATTTTATGTCCAAAAACGTCTGAAAACACACAAAATCATGCCGTAATCTAACAAGCAATCTAACAATTCAGTACTTCATTTTCTGCATTTCCTGCAACAAGTATTCCGGGTCATTGTGGGAGACATATTTATTTGCAGTTGTGGAAAAATTCTTGTGCCCCAAAATCGCCTGCACCGCGGTCGTTTCCAGTCCGCACTCCACCATCTTGCTGCTGGCGGTATGGCGCAACGTATGCGGGTGCACGCCCTCTATACCGCATTCCTTCATCAGGGCACGAAACTTTGTAGCTACGTTGCGCTTATCCAGCTTTGTGCCGGCCTTGGATGGAATCAGCCACTCACACCCGCTGTCCATCATCCAAAAGGCAATGATCTTGTAGACCGGTTCAAGAATCGGGATAATGCGGTTTTTGCCAGCTTCCGTTTTCTCGCCGCCCTGCATATAGTGCTCTTTCAAATGCACATCCTCGCAGCGCATGGAAAGCAACTCGTCTATACGCATACCTGTATATAGCAAGACCAGCGATATCTGCGCGGTCTGCCCGAATTTTGGGTCGTTCTGCTTTCCAGCGATCCGCT
>ERZ1035037.385-NODE-385-length-13697-cov-32.499340_pt1 | contig 13697 bp, 21 predicted proteins | sample MGYA00520618_ERZ1035037 | MGnify/ENA primary metagenome ERZ1035037 (study PRJEB33766, sample SAMN09781741) | gut metagenome | biome: gut microbiome | host: Homo sapiens | place: Madagascar | study: EMG produced TPA metagenomics assembly of the PRJNA485056 data...
ATATATAAGTACGTAAGTACGAACGTACATACTAAAATATTAAAATACTAAAGTATCAAGGTACAAAATTATCAACATACCAAACTACTCCCATTCATCATTTACCGTAATATCCAAGCCTTCCTTTTCCCGTGTGCGTTCCGAGCGTATGGGAAGGATGCAATACTTAGTCTTCATTTTGGCGCGTGTCACGATGGAGTGGGGCGTGAAGAAATAGTATTCGCTCGTGCCATACAGTGTACATTCTGCCTTAACATCTGCATCCGCCAGAGCATTATAGCACAATACACGCCTCGTAAGTTGTAGAAAATCACTCACGCATCCCGCCAATCATCGGCAGGAGAAACACGGCAGCACCCGCAAACGCCAACATTACGACTCCCGTTGACACAGCCATCAGCACTGCCAGAACACCAGCCAACACCGTCTTCACGCTCACACCCTTGTCTTCACTTGCCGATGTGTCCTCACGTTCCTCTCGTAGCGTCGGCTCACCTACCTGCGGATAGTTACGCTTACGTTTCGGCTTCGGCTGTGGTATAGGTTTCGGCTGAGGTATAGGTTCCAGCTCTGCTTCCGACTCCTGACTCTGATTAATATCAGGTTCTTCCTCCACCTTGCCATCTACGCACACGATAACATCACCATGCAAGCTGACCTCTATCTTGCAGCCCGGCACAAGGGCTTTCTGGTTGAAGGTCTTCTCGCTGCCGCAGTTGGCATGGGCAAAACGGTGCCCGTTCATTTCCACTTCGTCAAAGTCGGCAACATACGTCACCTTACCCGTCTTCTCACCTACCGTGGTATGATGGCCGCGATATGTGGTTACGGCCTTAAATACGGGGCGAAACTTGAAAGCACAGTTATACTTTGCGTCATGGTCGGTCTGACCGATGCGGTCGTAATAGTCGTAGTTGTCAAACTTGAATACAAGTCCGTCGGTAGGGTAGGGCAGAGTCTCACGCTTCACCTCGGCAGCACACACGATGTTCTCGATGTCCTGCTCCAGCTCAGCATCCGGCTTTTCAAAATTGAGAGCCGACATGAAGCCAGAAGTCTTAAAGCCGTTACGTTCCAAGGCTTGCATCGCCGGCATGTGTCTTGTCACGCCATACATAATGAGACGGAAGGGATGAAACTCCAGGCGCTTACACTCGTCCTTTATAGCCACTTTCTTCGCCATGATGCCATTGCTCGTAGAACGAGGTGATTTGCCAGCCTTGCTATAACGGGCAAACTCCTCAAGCGAGATGATTACCTCGCCTCTCACCTCCACTCGGTCATACTGGCTCCATACGTCCACATGGGCAGGTACGCCCTGCACATGTTTGATATGGTCAAGGCAGTCGTTGCCAAACAGCTCCTTACCGTGTCCGTAAGTGGCTTCTGCCAACGCCCCCTGGCGATATACCAGGCTCACGGTCTCGCCATCAAACTTCCACTCTACAGCTACTTCCGTGCCCCTGCTGCTGATATTGGCGGCTCTCTGCTGTGCTCTCAGGTATTTCACCACCGATTTGGCATCATGCAGCTTCTTCATCGACAGGCAAGCCGTGCGACGTGCCACGGTGCGCTTTCCGTTGCCATTCTCGCTGTAGCACTGCTGAGTAGGCGAGTCGGGCAATACCTCGTCCGCGTGCTGCTCTTCATACTCCTGCAAAGCAAAGTACATAGCATCATATTCCTCGTCGCTAATGGTCGGACAGTTTAGCGCAAAATATCTATAGTCGTGCATCTTCACCTCGTCCACCAGTGCACGATAATCGTCGAAATTCTCAATTCTTTTCATATCCTATAAAGTATCTAAAATGTTATTTTTGTTGTGTTAATCCTCATCCTCGTTGTCGTGCCAGAAATGAGTGTAATACACATTGTCGATTACTTTAATAAGGTCATCGCCTGGATAGAGCTCTTGGTCAACCCCGAGATACATATCTATCTCCCTGCCCGTCTTGAAGCCAACTGTCACAATGTCCTCGTTGTCGTTCGATTCCTCATGGCGGTGGAAATATGCCACCTCACGAGCATCAAATGTAATTAACTGACCTTCATGCGCTTCATTATCTTCTGCCATTCTCGCATGAATAAACGGATAAACTTTCTTTGTTGCCATAACACTTTGTTTTTATTATTGTTATTCTTATTATTTATTTTCACTTCTCTACTTGCGCCAATACGCCTACGACTCGTGCTTTGTCGTCGATATACCGATTAACCAAACAATAGTCTCCTGCCTTCACCCGCTTGTAAGGAATACGCTTATAATCCCCGAAGTTTCCCGACGGTCTGTAATAACGTCGCTTGTTTTCGTCTTCAGGGCATTCTGACGATGAACTGATAGCAAGGGAGCCAATGTTATTGCAGAAAACGCCATCTTTCCACGTTCCTTCCTTGTACACATGATATGTCTCAGGCTCTTTTACCTCCGACAATATCATGTCGCGGGCCTTTATTCCTAAGTCAGCATAAGGCTCGGTAAGGTCTACCTCAAAATCAAAGCAAGTGGCAGCGCGAAGAATGCACATCGCATAATCTGTCACAGCACCTTTGCCTCCGCTCGTAACACGCACACAGCGCATGGTCTCCGTGATATACTGTCCGCCTCCATGCTGAAGGATCCACTCGTGCACATCGTCGGCAACAGTATATCGCCGTGTCTTGCCTTCCATGGCAGGGCGACCGGCTCTTGTGTTTTCAGCCTTTATAATTTCCATATTCCCTCCATTTTATTCCTCGTCTATAATATCGTCTTCCTCACACTCGTCTTGCATCTTCAGCTCGTTGGGCAACCATGCTGGCCAACAGGTAACATCTATCGCCCATTGGAACATTTCATAATCATCAGAATGAAAAAACCAATAAAGGTGCAAAACATGAAACACTTCACAAGCCTCTTCGTCTGTTAGTGTCGCCAATACGCTCTTCAGGTTCGCCTCCTCGTCTTTCGTCAGGTCTACACTCTTCACCTGCTCTAACCAATCACACACCTCAGTGTTCAATCTATTAGAACTGAAACACTGTTCTTCACCCGTCTCCAACAGGTTTTGGGTAGCAGCTGCCATGATTAGCCAATAATTTTCGTTATCTACCTTCCGAATAGCAGAAAGACGACATTTCCAGTTGCATAAAGCAAGAACGGCATAATTCTCTGCCATCCAATCGCCTATCTCTCGCATGATGGTCGCCAACTTCATAGTGTCGCCATTTAGATTGCGAGAAGTCTTCACCACCTGGGTTTCGTTGAACAAGCCCTCACGAAACTCTATATCTATCCCATTCTCAGCATCACTAACAATCCATGTTAGATTTTCACCCGATGTCAAAAAAAATCTTTCGTCTTGAGCCCATTCTTCTGTATCGTATTCTTGTGTATCGTGTGAATCTTCATACTGGCACTTATCCTCGTAATCCAATATATCATACGAGTGTCCGTCCTCTTCAACATAAGCGGTAAGCTCAGCTGCTCCATTGTCAAAGATATATAAAGAATAACCATAAATATCTTCTGATCCTGCTGAACCAAATTTATCAAAATAAGGTTGCAGCTGATCGTTCACGTCTACTATATTATTTACTTCAACGGTCCGTTTCTGTAAGTGACAGTCATACTTATCTAATATTAAATGTAATGTTCCCATATTTTAATAATTTATTTACTTTTCCACCATTCTCAGTTCCGCGCCCAACGCTCCTGCAATTTTGTTGAGCACGTCGATATTCACAGCATACTTGCCGGCTTCCACGCTGCGAATGTTGGAAGTGGAGATACCCGCAATCTGTGCGAGCTGCTCTTGTTCCCAACCCTGGGCGGTGCGCAACTCGCGGATGCTCTCGCCCATGGCCTTACGCTTGTCGTAAATTATTTGGTCTTTTTCCATATTGTCTATAATAAATCAATTAGTTATCGTTCTGTTCTATCTGTTCAAGTTTCATATACACCAAAGTGTTCTTGTCGTAAAATCTTCGAGGCGCAGCCGAAGAAAAGTAGGGGTTTTTACTCTCTTTGATGTAGGGAGCTGCATCCACTATTTTCTTCCCGAAACTCGCCAGAGCGTGCATCTTACCGATGATGTTTATGCCAGACTCGTAAGCCTTCCGCACAGCAACGGCGAAACGATGCAAAGATGCTTTTGAAGGTTTATTCTCCTTTGTGGCTGTTGTCAATACTTTCAGATGATCGGACGCGCGAGCCTTTGCCCGAAGTTCTAAACTCCCGAGCTTCTTATAATTGATGCACACTACATAATCACCAAGCTTCAAGGCTTCAAGGCGCTCTTCTAACAGGTCGTAACGTTGCAGAACCTCAATAGGTTTGACCGTGATATTCTCCTTTGTTCCTGCCAGTGCAGCTCTCGCTGCCTGGGCTTCTTCGAGCGCTTTAGCCCTTGCTTCAATTTCGGCTTTCACTTGCAAGACTTCACGCTCTCGCCGTGCGTCGTCCTCAGCAATCTCTCGCTCTACTGCTGATCGTATCTCTTCAATGGTCTTGCCCATATCCCGACAATACGACCAAAGACCACCACCAAACATATTATAACTGTTTATCAGGCCCTTTTCGTTGTCGCATTTTCTGCCATCCATCCGAGTGACACGCAGCTTCCCCGTCAGCTCGTCTCTATATACAAGCATATAGGTAGAGCGTAGGTTCTTCGACTTCCATACTCTAATCTGTTCTGCCATAATAGAATTGTTTTCTAAATCTTTGTTAATAATACAGCCAATTTCTTTGTCTGTACCGTTTTAATTCTTATATTTGCACCTGTCTTCGGAGGCTTTTAAATCGTACCTTTATGGAATAGGAATAAAAAAACAACTTCCGTTGACAGTCAGGCATCAGCCTGTGGATTAAAACGCTCACAAAAGAGCTAATTTCTACTATCGTAGATTCGAGCCAGATGGCTCGCGTAGCCCGGCTTAGGTCGGGCTTTTTTTATTTTCCTGATTCCACCCAATCCCCATAATCGGGCAGCTTGTCTATAACGAGACCTTTCAGATCCTTCACGCCGTGCTCCTCGCACAGCCACTCCTCCAGGTCGTCCCAATACCTCCAGTCTCTTGTCGCGCCCGTCTGCACATTGCGCAGACGGAGCGTAACAAATAGATAGTCATGGATGATGTCTATAATCTCGTACATAAGTCTCAATGATTAATATACTCACGTGCCCGATCTTTAGTGATCGGTTTTAAAAGTTTATTTTTTCCGTTCATTCACAATATCATCAAGCATTTCGCCTTCGAATAGTCTTATTACCTCATTCGCATTTGCCCATCCTTCAGCAAAATTTTCTGCAAGCTCTAAAGTTGCGGCATCAATAAAAGCATCAAGACCATCGTAATTATCGATGATGGATTGTTGTTCTTCTGAGCACTCAAAAACATCGTCAAAAGGAGAAAACTCTTGAAAATTATCCTTATTAACCAATTCCTTCGCAAGAGCTATGCGGTCTGCAAAAGAGTTGAGATATTTGAGCAAATCCGTGGCTCTCTCGTCAGTAGTTTCTGCGCACCCCAAATAAACAAGTTTAACGATAGACTTTGCAAGTGCTGTTTTATCTTCGGTTCTGGTATAATCCTTAAAATCAAATGGACTGCTCTCTTTCCATTTTGATGGAGGAAATGCCAAAACTTTGTTCTTTTCTTAAAAATTAAGCATTGCGAAATGTTTGCTTTCTTTCATCATAATTACTCCGCTTAACCGTGATGCGGTAGGGCTGAAAAAGTTGTCAATTTAATACTCTGCTATATAAGGAGATTATTCTTTGGAAACAGCTGCTGCCTCCGCATCGCCCTCCCAACAAGAAAACGTAACTAAATAACCTGTTTCCTCGTCTTTATATTGAGCGTACCCGTTCTGCCATTCAGGCGAGGCTTTTCTCGCTCGCTTGAATGCAGCAAGGACAATATCCTCTTCATCTGGTTCTTCATCCAAAGTAACATCTTCACCCAGCAGTTCATAGTCCTTGTTGTCGTCCACTTCAGGATTCTCGCAATATAGCAACCACGACTTCCAATTAGATCCGTCCCAGTAATTCCAAAACTTACAATCATAGAAGCATTCATTATCATCTAACCACTCTTTCACGAACTCACGAATTTCCTCTATTTTATTTGTTTTTTCTGCTTCTTCAAGAGCTTCGTCATCAGAGTACCATTCGTCAATATCTATTTCGTTGTCCTCGCCAAGCATAAAATGAAGGCCATCATATTTTTTCTCAAGTTCGGATTCAAGGTCACTCCAACATGTGCTTTCACCGTTTTTAAGCGAATAGTCATACGTCGTTCCATCGGCTGCGGTTCCGCTAATCTGATCCTCGTAAACAACGAAATAAGCTACTCCGTTCTCAAGGTGATTTATATTTTTTAATACTCTGACGTCGTTCATATATTGACTTACCGTGCTGTCGAGGGCTGAAACTTGTAATTAAAAACCTTACTATAACAAAGATGTTGCTCTTTATTTTAATTGTTTTTTGAGCAAATCAAACATCTCGTTTTCTTCTGCTTCGTCAAGATAATAACAAGCATGAGGGACGATGGTCGTTCTCAGGTTGTCTTTATGTAGATAAATAATATTTGCGTTCTCGTGCCAAGGGCGCGACTTGTAACACCTCTTCACCATTTCAGAGAATGATTTATTCTCCTTCTTTGCATAGTCGGTGTCCCAGATATTCATAAGAGCAATGAGCTGTTTCCAACTTAATTCCTCCAGCTCTATATTACCATTTTCTTTTACCGTTTTCTCTAAAATGTTCTCCATACGATTCCCGCTTGCCGTGTTGCGGTAGGGCTGAAAAAAGTTGTAAATTTAACACTCTGCTATATAAAGAGATTGTTCTTTAGAAACGGCAGCTGCATACGCATCGCCCTCCCAGCAAGAAAACGTAACTAAATAACCTGTTTCCTCGTCTTTATATTTAGCGTACCCGTTGTGCCATTCAGGCGAGGCTTCTTTTGCTCTCTCAAATACAGCGAGGACAATATCCTCTTCATCAGGTCCGTCATCAAAAGTAACCTCTTCACCCAACAACTCATAGTCCTTATTGTCGTCCACTCCAGGGTCCTCGCAATATAGCAACCACGACCGCCAATTATGTCCATCCCAATAATTCCAAAACTTACAGTCGTAGAAGTATTCATTCTCCTCTAACCACTCTTTCGCAAACTCACGAATTTCCTCTATCTTGTTTGATTGTTCGGCTTCTTCAAGAGCTTCGTCATCAGAGTTCCACATATCAATATCTATTTCGTTATCCGTACTAAGCGTAAAATGAAGACCTTTATATTTTTCCTCAAGTTCGGACTCAAGATCGCTCCAACATGTGCTTTCTCCGTTTTCAAGCGAATAATCAAACGTTGTTCCATCGACTGCAGTTCCGCTAATCTGATCCTCATAAATAACGAGATAATCAGCATCATCTACAGGGCTATTTATATTTTTTTACACTCTAACGTCGCTCATATATACTGACTTAACCGTGATGTCAAGGGCTGAATAAGTTATTTCCCTAATTCCACCCAATCCCCATAATCAGGCAGCTTATCTATAACGAGACCTTTCATATCCTTCACGCCGTACTCCTCGCAAAGCCACTCCTCCAGGTCATCCCAATACCTCCAGTCTCTTGTCACGCCCGTCTGCACATCGCGCAGACGGAGCGTTACAAACAGATAGTCGCGTATTACGTCTATTATCTCGTACATGATGTGTAGGGCTGAAATTGTTTTTTAAATTCTACAATAATCACGAAGATGTCCGCTCGGCGCTCCATACTGGAATCGTGTAACCTTTTCGCCTCGATATTCTATAGGCCTATCGAGCTTAATAGTAGTGGCCGTTTTCCCGTCACAATCATATTGGTTGCAGCTGTAGCCGATGGTCATTGAAGGGAGCTGCCACACGCCCCAGTTGATGTCGTTGAGGTAACGCAGCAATGTGCGGATGTTCGCAACCGTTGTCTCCACCACGTCACCGTTAAACACTGCGTTATATTCCTCTTTATGACGTTCGCGGTTGACCATGGCGAGCTCCTGAGAGCGCTGCTTTGCCTGTTCATGGCGCAGAAGCAGCTGTTTGCGATCCTCGGCAAACTGCTCCTCAGTGACCTCCTTACACTTCGCGAGGATGGCATCAATGCCACCTTGTGAGACGATGAAAGAGCCAGCGTTTTCTAAAGGCTTCATGGTCGATGTCTTGGTGATGAGCAACGTGCCATCGGCGTTCTGCTCAACAAGAAAACTCTTCTTGCTCGTGAAATACATATTTCGCATATTCATTCCGCTTATCCGTGATGCGGTAGGGCTTAATAGGTTTCTTTATTCCAGTTATACTTGTGGCATTGCGCACAGTGAAAAAACAATGTTGCTGTTAAAGATAAGTTTTTTGTAAGCCTTGATGCGTATGCTTGCATCCAAAGTCGTTACTCCCATGTGGCGCTCCTGATACCAGTCAATGTATTCTGGAAGGTTCTTAATAGCATTAATCTTGCTGTTAATAGCCTTGATTTTTTCAACCCTATTAGCTAACGCACAAAGGTAGTTAATCTGCTTGTCTGTTGCTAACATAATTTTTCCGCCGCTTATAGGTTGCCGCCCTTTCTAAAATGATTAATAATGTTTCTTTCTTTTATCTGTTGCAAAGGTAGTGATTATTTTTGAAACTACCAAATAAAAAGGACTTTTATTTATAATAAAATGCACTTTTATTATACTCTTTGCATTTCCCCGTCAGGCTCCACCGCTTTCACAGTTTTTCCGCATCTCCTGTGTCGTCTGTCGGCTCTCTTTGTCGCCCATCCAGGAACTCGAACCTGGTGCCATGCCTTTCCGTGGTGGGCGTTGTGCTGCTTGCTATCCTCTCGGACCGCAAGCAGCTAAACAAAAATACTTAGATTATGATAATGTGATCCCGCCGAAAGAGTCGAACCTTCGCAAAGGACTGTGCCGAGCGCGGGATGGGGCGTTTAGTTAGAACGTCTGACGGAGGCAAGAAAAATGATCTATAAAGTATTAAAAATTCATTTCTTCGTAGGGTCTATAATATATGGGTTATCTCCTGAGCGTGTGCGGAATCCTCAATATTTCGCACACGCTATAACGGGGAGTTTATACCGCAGATTCGGCAATCAGTTGTGCACCAGGTCGGCAACGGGTCAGCACCTCAAGGGCTGCGCAATATGTAGGATATACGGCCATAGTAGAGCAACCGCCGCCCGTTGCTTCGCACACATTGAAAAAGACCATGAAGCCAGAAGGCACGCGGCGTATCTCGTGCAATTCATAATTAATAGCGTTTTTCTCGCCCCGTGCAAACTGCCACACCTTGCCGCGGTTCTCGGGCTGGTCCTCTTTGCCGTAGCCGTACAACGTGCGGAAATCTTCGGGCGTGAGCACTTCGGCGGCCCGGCGGTCGGCAGCGCTGCTTAGTCGCTGGATGGCTTCCAGAGCGCAAGACGTCGCCGCCCGTTCGTCGACGCTTTCAGGTGAGATGTTGCCCGCTATCGTCATAAGGTCGTAGACCTCCACACCCAAGGCATTAAGGGCGTACAGTCGGCCGCGTAATGCGTCCAGCGGGTTTTTATACCTGCCGCCCTCGCGTATGTCGGCGGCGACGTAATGCAATAGGGCGAAGCGGTCGGCGGTTGCCGTTGGCGCTGTGTCTGTGATTTCGCCGCCCTCGTATAACGTAGTATCTGCGCCCGTCTGGGCGGTTGTGCTGTCGGTTGCCGTCGGCTCTGTGTTGTCGCTGTCGCTCTCGGTGGCGTGTGTGTGTTCACCCTGGGCGGCTGTTTCGTCGCCCTGTGGCTCGTTGGCTGTGTCGGCTTCTTCTACGGTCGGGGTACCAGATACCCCGAACCACTCGCGAAGACGTGCCACGGCCTCCGGCTCGCTTGCTTGCCACTGTTGGGCGGTCTTATTCCAGGTCGCCCCGTGTGCTTTTATCGCCTTGCGGTTGCGGTATGTCGTGCGGCTGTCGCCTACTACTGCCACGCCCTCGGCTGTGCTCACCAGTGCCAGACCGTCGGCGGGTGCCTCGTCGGTCTGTGCTGCATCCTTAGAGGGTTCGGCGGTGTCGGTGCGCTCCTCCTCTGTTGCGGCGGTGCGCTTGGTTGGTGTCGGGTCGGTCGGGTCGGTATAGCTGCGCTTATCCCAGGCACGGCGGGCGATGATTTCGGCATCCTCTGTGTAGCCATGCGCGAAGATGTCGAACACGTCCACGCCCAGGGCAGCGGCTACGGCCTCGGCCTCCTGTGTTGTAAATGTGTGTTTGCTATAATATCCGTATTTGTCCGTAACGTCAGCGGCTGGCACAGCGGCGCAGATGTCGGCTATAAGGGCGGCGTGTGCCTCGTCCGACATTTCGCGGCTTGTTTTGATGTCTCCGCCGTTGGTGCCCATGGTCAGGCGTGCGAAGTCGGCAAACTCGGAAAAAATAACATCGGTAAAATCGTTCCAGCCGTAGAAGGTGTCGCGACGACTACAGAATAAATTAAGATCGGTCTTTTCCTTAAATTCTTCATCAGTCGGTCCGTCCGTCCAGGTTAATTCAAAATCAGCACCCCAGCCACGGCGAACAGATACGGAGAACTTGACACCAGGGAAGGCAGCGGCACACATGGCCAATATATTTGCCTTTCGGGCGTTGTCAATCTTTCGGGCGGATGCTGTACCGTCCTGCTCCATCTTCTCAACGTTACGCATAAGGGGCGACCACTTGGCACAACGGGCGCGATACTTGGCGAGGCGCTGCGCCTTCTCCTCGGCTGCCTGGCGCTCCTCTGCTGCCTTGCGTGCTTCCTCCTCTGCCTTGACGCTTGCCACCTCGTCGGCGAGCATTACGGGCCACTCTATAGGCACATAAATATAACGGGCGTAACTGTAGCCCTCGGAGTCGATAAGGTAGTATTTGCCCGACGGCGACACTACGAGGGCGCCGACGGTGTAGAATGTCGCCAATTTGTCGGGGTCGTTATATACGGCGTCTATGTCCTCGCTGTCGTTCACGTCCTCGGAACGGCTGCAACCTTGCAGGGCGCGAGCCTGTACCAGTTCATCCGCAAGGGCGGGGCGTGCGAAATCTTCCTCAGATACGCGGATAACTTCAGACACACAGCACAAGCGGGCGGGGGTGTCCTGTGCGTCGGTGTAGTAGTTGAGGGCGTGCAGTTCCTCGAATAGGCCGCGACCTCCGTCGCACTTTAAGCCGCTGTTATCAGCCCAAAAGAAACCGCCAACGGCGGGCACACCTTCGAGGCGGTCGGCCTCCTGTGCATGCTGTGCGTACTTGGTGCGTTGGCGTGCGGCCTTCTTCTCTGCGATGATCTCGCGGGCCTTGGCCTCGGCTTCCTCGGTCGTGGCCTTGCCGAAGGTTTTAACGTATGCCGGGCGAGATACTGGCGACATGGTGCCACACCATCCGCAAAGAAATATATATTGCTCGTTGTCGCTGTAATACTGTGCGCGCTCTGCCTTGTCGGTAAATACTGTTACTAACTGCTTGGTAATTTCGTTAAATGTTGCTTTCATAATCTTGTATTTTTTGTTTGTTATTTGTTTACGTTTGCAAAGACATAGTAAATACTTAGTATGACAAAATTAAACAATAGAAAATCTATATATTTAATACTTATTAACTAAGTATATACTATATACTATATACTTTTAATTTTTTATATACATTTGCAATACCAAATACTAATATTATATATTATGAATAGGATAAAGCAAATACTTAAAGAGCGCAATATTACACAAAAGGAGTTCGCAGCCCTGCTTGGTATCTCTCCAGTCGGTTTATATCAGCAGATCAAAACGCCATCTTATCCCACGTTAGAGAAGTGGGCGGCCGTGCTTAATATTCCGATGTGGCAACTTTTCGCCAGCCCTGAAGAGATCGCAGCCAACACGCAGCAGGAGGGGCAAGGCGTGCGCCTTGTGTGTCCTCATTGCGGAAAGCCTTTACACATTAATTTGAGCAAGGGCTCGGAGTAGCGCCCAAACTTGCGTAAACATTTTACTACCAGCTGGCACTCTCTTTTTGTCTGTGCTGCACAGATAACCCCTTTATCGTCTAAGGCTTGCCAGTTCCAGGGGGCAGGGCGTTTGACATAAACAACAGCCCCCGAAATCGTTGTAAGTTCGTTAAAATACATATCGTTATATTTTTTATTCGTTAACAATATTATATGCTTCTTCTAACGTTGTAGCGGCTGTTATACCGTACTTCTTCAAGGGGCGAAGCTTTTTTGTATTGAAATACAAACCTATGCAACCGCGCCAGCCGTTGAACTCTCCGAAATCTTTTATTTTCTCTTTCATAATCTTATATTTTTTGTTTGTTTTTTGTTTTCTGCTGCAAAGATACAAACAAATATTTGTACAACAAACAAAAAAGACAAAAAAGATTTTGTATTTAATAGTATTTAACACAAATATATATTTGTATTTATATTAAATAGCTTACCTTTGTAGTAATAATAAAGATATATTAATATGAACGTATACATAAAAGAGCATCTAAATATATTAGGTATTACACAAAAAGAGCTTGCCGACCGCCTCGGCGTTACACAACAAAGTATATCCGCCACGATCTCGCGCCCCTCGTTCCCCACCCTGGAGCGCATCGCCGCCGCCTTGGATGTCGAGCCGTGGCAGCTCCTCGCCCCTCCTGCTGTTGTTGAGGAGCTGAAGCAAGCAAGGGCGCAGCGCTCAGGCGTTGGCGGTGGTGGCTTGGTGGGTGTCGTGCGCGTAGGCTGTGAGATCTACACAGCCGACACCGTGCAACAGCTCCGCGCCATCGTCGAGCGTCTGGAGCGTGACGAACGAGCAAAGAAGTAAAAGCAAAAAAAATCCCGACAGGGTGCAAACCTTGTCGGGATAACTTCGGATAATTTCCTAAGCTGTCAAACAAATACAATTAACCTAAAGTATGACGGCTGCCGCCAACTCACGTGCGAAACGTTGCAAAGCGTTTGTTATCTTCTCTTTCTGTGCCTGTCGCGGTTTCTTGTGTCCGTGCATATAGCCCAAAGTAATTTTTGATTTATTCCCGTGATACGCTCCATACCAGCAAGAGAAATAAAGTTGCCATAATAATATAAAAAGCTCTCGGTATCATACCGCCATGTTATTGTATATTCGCCAGCCTTCAAAGGTTCGGGCCATTCCTCGCGTGGCATGTTCTTTTTTATCAACTCGATCGCTTGCACGGTGTCGGCCTTGCATGCTTCCACGGTGTCACCAGCCGCCCAAATACCGGGGCAATTCTCAGAGCATGCGCCGAAACTGTCGGCACTTGCAGAAATGAGCAATATAATTTCGTTTGCCATATCCTTGTTGTATATATTATTTGTTTGACGTTGCAAAGTCGTAGTAATTTTTCTACCTTTTACCAAATATTTTTGCAATTATTTTTGCTTTTATCATTATTTTTTCTTTTTACCTTGATTATATAGGCGCACGGCTGCACCTCTGCGGACCACCTCGCCACCGTTCAGGCATCCACAGCAACCACGCCCACACATCAGGAGCAACAACACCGAGAGCCACCGACCGCCACACCCTCGACCGCTTCAGGGCGTGAGCGATGGGCGCACCCTCGCCCCGTTTGGTATGCCTCACGCCCTGAGCCGTGCGCCATCGACCGCCTGGGGTGTGCTTAGCATATATGGTAAGGCTTGGCTAACCTACATTAAACC
>ERZ1035037.387-NODE-387-length-13650-cov-24.278191_pt1 | contig 13650 bp, 16 predicted proteins | sample MGYA00520618_ERZ1035037 | MGnify/ENA primary metagenome ERZ1035037 (study PRJEB33766, sample SAMN09781741) | gut metagenome | biome: gut microbiome | host: Homo sapiens | place: Madagascar | study: EMG produced TPA metagenomics assembly of the PRJNA485056 data...
ATACGCAGCAACGAATTTTGAGACTGCCCCGGGAGGGGGTAGAGGGGAAACGGGCGGGGTGGTTTTGAAAAGGCGGTCAAAAAAATAAAAAAATGCTGGTGTAGCTCAACAGGCGGAGCGGCGTCGTGATAAGGCGCAGGGAGCTGGTTCGACCCCAGCCACCAGCACCAGCCCAATGAAGGGCGACCCGGAAACGGGCAAAGCGGTTCCCCGGCACCGTAAGCCGGGGCAAGAATATGGGCTATTAGCTCAGTCGGTAGAGCAGCGGGCTGTTAACCCGCGTGTCACAGGTTCGATCCCTGTATAGTCCGCCAAGAGAAAGGGAGGCAATCGTGCGAGTAGATGAACGAGGGTTTTTATATTGCCCGGTGTGTGGGTGCAGGACAAAGACCAAGGTGCTTTCCTCCACGGAGCTGCATCGGTTCCCGCTGTTCTGCGGGCGATGCAAGAACGAAAGCGTAATTGAATACAGCGGAAAAAGCCAGAGCCATGAGCCAGAGCGAACGCCCGGAAAGAGCGTTGGTTCTGGCTTTTTGTTTTCCGGAAAGGACAGATAATGGCGGCAAAAAAGGCGGCTGAGAGCGCTGTAGAAGTGAATATCGGGTCGCCCAATTCGGAACCGCAGTGGAAGTTTTTCCTGAGCACGGCCAAGTATACCTGCTACGGCGGGGCAAGAGGCGGCGGCAAGTCCTGGTCAGTGGTGCGCAAGGCGGCGCTGGGGTCTTACACCTACCCGGGAATCCGGATACTGATCCTCCGGCGGGAATACGGGGACATGGAGGGGACGCTCATTGACCCCATGCTGAAAATCCTGGCGCCGGGTACGTTCAACTACAACAAGTCCGACCATGTCATTACCTTTGCCAACGGGTCGAAGATCAAGTTCGGCAACATGCCCGGCTACGGCGCGGCGGTGCAGGGTAAATACCAGGGTCAGGAATACGAGTGGCTGTTCATCGACGAGGCGACCCAGTTCCTGGAAAGCGAGTTCCGGGGGCTGGCGGGCATCGTCCGTGGCGCGAACAGGATACCCAAGCGGATTTACCTGACCTGCAACCCCGGCGGACCCGGCCACTTCTGGGTGAAGCGGCTGTTCATAGACCGACAGTTCAAGGCCGGGGAGAACCCGAAGGACTACGTTTTCATCCCCGCCACGGTGGACGACAACAAAGACCTGATGGAGGCGAACCCGGACTACGTCAAGCAGCTGGAGCTGTTGCCCGAGGACGTCCGGCGGGCGCACCGATACGGCGACTGGAACGCCTTGGCGGGTGTGTACTTCGACGAGTTTACCGACGGCATCCATACCTGCAAGCCCTTCCCCCTGAAGCCGAACTGGCAGCGCTACCGCGCCATGGACTACGGCCTCGACATGTTCTTCTGCATCTGGGTCGCGGTGGACGAAACCGGAAGGTGCTACGTCTACCGGCAGTTTGCCCAGAGCAACATGGTGGTTTCCGATGCGGCGAGGAAGCAGCTGGAATTGACCCGGCCGGATGAGAATATCGACTTTACCATTTCCCCGCCGGATATGTGGGCGCGGAGCCGGGAGACGGGCAAGACCCAGGCGGCTACCTTCGCCGAAAACGGGGTGGGTCTGGTCAAGGCGGATAATAACCGGAAGCAGGGCTGGTACGCCCTGAAGGAGCTTTTCAAGCTCCGGGAGGACGGAAAGCCGGGGCTTATCATATTCGACACCTGCGGCAGCCTGATCGAGTGCATCAAGTGCTTGCAGCACGACAAGACAGACCCCAACGACGTCAGCAAGAACCCCCATGAGCTGACCCACGGCCCCGACGCTTTGAGATACTTCGCCCAGACCTACGTCCTCCCCGGAGAACGGGAGCGGGAGGAAACCGAGGACGACGAGGAAGAGGGAGGCATGGACTATCAGACGGCCATGTGCGGCAGCGGCCTGAGCCGGAGCTACATCATGGGGTAAATCAGAAATTTGCGCCCTACCACAGGCGTGAATATACGGCCTACCAGAGCCGAAAACGAAAGGAGAACACACAATGGAAGAAACGATGGACAGCGGCTACCAGGACTTTGTGGCGGCTTTTGACGGGGACGGCAACCAGACCGTGACCGACCAGGAAACCGGCGCACAGACCGAGGAGCAGGCTGACACGGAACAGGAAACCACCGTGACCGATGAGGGAACGGAAAAGCCTGACGAGGGAACCGGAGAAGATACCGGCGGGGAAGTCGACGCCCCGGAGGAATCGGACAAGCCGGATGCCGAGCAGACCTTCACCATCAAGGTCAACAAAGAGGAGCGAACCGTCGGCCTTGCCGAAATGACCGCCCTTGCCCAGAAGGGTGCGGATTACGACCGGGTCAAGGAGCGTGCCCAGCAGACCATTCAGGAGCTGAAAACCCAGCTGGACGGCCAGAAGGACGTGATGGAGATCATGACCACCCTGGCGGAGAAAACCGGCACCCCCCTGAACGAGCTGGCGGAAATGCTGTATGTCAGCTACCGGAAGGGCGAGGGACGCACGGAGACGGAGGCGAAGCTGGAGCTTCAGAACGCCCGACTGCAAAAGGGTCTGGACGCGGTCAACGCGGAGAAGGACAAGCAGAAGGAGGCGGAGGAAAGCAGCCAGAGCCGGGCACAGCGGGAGGTGGACGAGTTCCGCCGGAGCTATCCGGAGGTGGAGTTCACGGACGAGCTTGTGAACAAGCTGACCCCCGATGTACAGGCCGGTATGACCCTCCTGAGCGCCTACCAGAAGTACGAGGCCGCCCAGAAGGAAGCCAGAATCGCCGAGCTGGAACGTCAGCTGGCAGCCGAAAAGAAGAACCGGGAAAACCGCTCAAGCTCCCCCGGAAGCCAGAAAGATTCCGGTGGACAGAGAGGAAAGAGCGATTTTGACGACTTCATGTCGGCATTCGCATAAACAGAATAAACAAACAGGAGCCAAGAGCCGAAGCTGATCCCAACGGGACAGCCGCGGCTCATTTTTTGATTTAAGGAGGAAATTTATGAGCGCAACCATTCATTTTGACGAAAAGTACAAAGCCGCCCTGATGGAGGGCTTCGACAAGGCATCCGAGACCGACGGCCTCTTTGACCACAGTCTGGACATGGAGTTTTCCGGCGTGAAGACCGTCCATGTCAAGAGCCTGAGAACCGAGCCCCTTCAGGATTACGACCGCACCAAGGGCGTGGGTACCGGCAGCCGGTACGGCGACACCAAGGAAGTGGGCAACGAGGAGCAGACCTTCACCATGACCCAGGACAAGTCCCTGAGCCTGTCCGTGGATAAGGGCAACAACATGGAGGTCATGGACAAGCACAAGGTCGGCGCCATCATGAAGGCGGAGCGGGAGGAGCATATCATCCCCGAGGTGGACACCTACCGTCTGAAGAAGTGGGCGGAAAACGCCGGTATGCACGAGGAGCTGGCGGCAGCCCCCACCACCGACACCATCATCGGCTACATTATCAAGGCGCGGAACAAGCAGCGGGACAAGGGCGTCAAGGGCGACGTAAGTCTGCTGATTCCCTACGAGTATCTGGACACCCTCCAGCTGGCGAAGCAGTGGGTCAACCTGGATTCCCTGGGCGGTAAGACCCTGCCCAAGGGCACCGTGGGTCAGATCTCCGGCATGAACGTTCTGCCCATGTCCAACGACCGGATGCCCGCCAACGTGGTGTTCATGATCCTGCACAAGAAGTCCGTCATCTCCCCCATGAAGATCAAGGATTTCAAGGGTCACGTCGATCCTCCCGGCCTGTCCGGCGACCTGATCGAGTTCCGTATGATGTACGACGCCTTTGTCCTGGGCAAGAAGGCCGACGGCGTTCTTGTGGCATGCGCCCCCAGCACCGTGGTGAAAACTCCCACCATCACCATGAGCGGCAAGGCTGCCACCATTGAGACCACCACCAGCGGCGCCACCGTCTACTACACCACCGACGGCTCTGACCCCCGGTATTCCGTGGAGGCCAAGGCTTACACCGCCGCCGTCACCCTGACCAGCGGCGACCGCCTGCGGGCTTATGCGGCAAAGGCCGGCATGTTCAACTCCGCCGTCGCGGCGAAGGATCAGGCCTGATTTATGAGGGGCGGGCAACCGCCCCTTTCCCAGTAAGGAGGACACAATGACAATTCTCATGATTCTGAATATTCTCGTGGCCTGCCTCGTTCTGGGCGCGGTCGTTGTCTCCGACCGGCGTAGACGGGCGCACTACCGGGAGGAAGCCGAAAGCCTCCGAAAGCTGAGCGACCGGGTCGGCGTTCTGGAGCAGGGGCTTGTCCCGGACTATGAGGCGGCAAAGGAGGCGGTCAAGTCCGTGAATGATTTTAACCTGGGCATTTCCGGGATTCTGGGCTTTGACCCCCTGGAGGCGGCGAAGAAAAGCCGTCAGGCCGAGCGGATGGGCGGTGAAGCCGAATAATGAGTGGAAAACAGAAGATCCCCACCAATGAGGAAATCCAGAAGCGCTACGAAAAGGCCTACGGCTTCAACCAGCAGATCGGCCTGTATGACACGGTGAAGGTCAACGAGGACTTCTTCATAGGAAATCAATGGGAGGGCGTGGAGAGCAACGGCCTGCCTACTCCCACCTACAACATGTTCAAGCGGATCATCAACTTTCAGGTGTCCACCATTACGTCAGACAACATGACCATTCAGGTGACGCCCCTGCCTTCCACCTCCCGGTTTACCCAGAGAGAGCTGGAAGGCTTCGCCGAGATCATCAACCACCAGTTTGCCGCCATTATCGAGCGCAACCGGATCGTAGCCAAGAACCGGGAGTTTTTGCGCAACGCCGCCGTTACCGGCGACGGCTGTATGCACTTCTACTTTGACCCCACCATTGAAAACGGTCAGGACGTCAAGGGAGAGATTGTGGCGGAGATTGTGGACAACCTCCGGGTTCTGTTCGGCAATCCCAATTGCCGGGATGTCCAGCGCCAGCCCTGGATCATCCTTGTGCGCCGGGAGCTGGTGGAGGACGTCCAATGGCGGGCGGAGGAGCTGAAAAAGGCCGGGCAGTGCGGCATCGACGACCCGGACAGCATTACGGCGGATTCCGATAAATTCCAGAACAAATACGACAGCTACACCGACGACAAGGTGACGGTTCTGACCTACTATTTCCGGAACCGTGACACCCGCACCATCTGGTGCATGGAAAGCACGGAGAAGGGCATTCTTCGAAATGCCTATGACACCGGCTACAGCCTGTATCCGCTGATCTGGATTAACTGGGACTATATCCGGGACTGCTACCACGGTCAGGCACTGGTCACCGGGATGCTGCCCAACCAGAAGTTTATCAACAAGATGTTCGCCCTTGTGGGCATCTCCCTTCTGACCACAGCGTTTCCCAAGGTGGTCTATGACCGAAACAAGATCAAGCGCTGGGACGGCAGCGTGGGAACGGCCATCGGCATTTCCGGAGACGTGACCAATGTGGCGAAGATTATCGACGGCGCGTCCGTCAGCCCCCAGATTGCCCAGTTTATCGAGCTGAGCTTTGACAAGACCCACTCTCTGCTGGGCGCGTCTGACGTGGCCATGGGTGACTCCCGGATTGAGACCACAAGTGCGATTATCGCCTTGCAGCGGGCGGCCAACACCCCCATGGAGCTGACCAAGCAGAACGACTACCAGTGCATGGAGGAAGCAGGAAGAATCTGGCTTGACATGATGGCGGCGAAGTACGGCACCCGTATGGTGGAGACTTCCCTGGACATGGACAAGCCCGGTGAGCAGCCCCTGGGAATGCAGCTGCCCAAGCAGACCTTTATGCGGCCGTTCGATTTCGGCGTCCTGAGGGAGCTGCAAATGTCCATCAAGCAGGACGTGGGCGCCTGTTCCTACTGGTCGGAAATGGCCTCCATGCAGACGCTGGACAATCTTCTCATGAACCATCTGATCACGCCGAAGCAGTACATTGAACGGCTCCCCAACGGCTATATCACCAAGAAGCAGGAGCTTCTGGACGATTTTGAAGCGGCTGCCATGGCCGGCGCTCCCGCCGGGAACCCGGGAACGGGAATGAGCGTCCAGACCACGTCGGAGGATATGCCCGTCAATGGCGGCGGCGGAAACGGAGCGCTGCAAAGGGCGCTGAACAGGGAGGGAGCATAAATGCCGAGAATACCGGAGCTAACCGATGATCTGGCAATCATTCAGAAGCTTGGCAGAAAACCAAACTCTGACGATGGCCTTACAGAAGCCGGGTTCAAGGCCAAGTTTGACGAAGCTGGCCTTGCTATCAAGACTTACATAAACCAGAATGTTGTCCCCGCAATTAACAACTACGTTGCGGATAACGACGGATTGCTGGATAAATCCGGCGGCACCATGACCGGCAGCATCAACATGAACGGACACAAGGTCACGGGGCTGGCTAACCCTTCCAATGCCGAAGACGCAGCCAATAAGAGCTATGTGGACACCGGGCTGAGCGCTGCCAAAACCGTCACGGTCGCCGAAACGCTGACGGTTGCCGGATGGAGTGCAAGCGCACCGTATACCCAGGCCGTTCCTATTCCCGGCCTGACGAATACAAAAAATGCACTGGTCTACCCAGTGTATGGTACTGATCCCAGTACAAACTTGGCGCTGAAAGAAGCGTGCGGCATGGTCAGTTTCGCTTCCCGGTCTGGCAACACGATCACGTTCACGTGCCTTGAGGACAAGCCCACGGTGAACATCCCCATAACGGTGGAGGTGTACGTATGAGCATTGCGGTGCCTTTATATGGGTTCGGCATTGGCGGCAGCAACCTGTACTACAGCGTAGTGTGCAGCACAACGGAGCCTGCCAAAAAGGAAGGACGGATTTGGGTAAAATCCTCCGTTTCTATGACACAGTTTGAAGTTGGGAACAACTGGAGTACTGCGAAAGTTGGCGTAGTCGTAGTTGGAGGAACTCCGGGCGGCGCTAACCCCACGTCTGCAAATAAAACCCTTGATCTCATCAACACCAAGGTTGCGGGAATCCAGAATCGATTGAAGCTTACCCCGGGGTCTTGTCTGCAGGTGCAAGGTTCTGCTGGGAATTGGGTAAGCGTGGACGCTTACGTGTGCCATAGCAATACCTGGATTCAGTTTTCCAGTGTTTTCTCCGCTACCATCAACATCACCTATCCAACCGGTTCGACCTGCACTTGCTCTGACGGCACAACGACTCTATCCGCCCCTGACACCAGTGGTACATGGGTATGTACTGTGCCAAATGCTGGAAAGTGGACGGTGATTTCCACCGATGGGGATAAGACGAAAAGTGCCGATGTCGTGATAACCACGGATGGCCAGACCGAGAGTGTCACGCTACAGTATATCACTTATCTTTTCAAGGACGGTGAAACTTACGATTCGCTGACCGGCGGGTGGCAAGGAGTGATCGACTCCGAGAAGCAGGCTATACGGATTGATGCTCCGGCAGAAAAAACAAGCTTTGCTTATCCGAAAATCAAGATCGATCTGACGAATTACAATACCATATCCGCAGTAGTCACTGAAAATGTAAGCGCCAGCAGTGCGTTCTCTCTGTATATCACGGAGGCTATAGGTCATTCGGCTGTGGCTTCAGCAACGCTAAGCGCAGGGGCTGCAACTCGCGTTGACCTTGACGTGTCGAGTGTGACAGGAAGCTACTACGTCATGACTTCGCTTTATTCGGAGAAGGGCAGAAGCGTCTATGTCACCGAAGTCTCCATGCAGTAGGGGGTGTAACACTTGAAAACGATTTACATTGATTCCGAATTTAAGTGCCACGTCGCCCCTAGCGAAGGTCCAACACCTATTGAAACGGACGCTTTTGATGGTAAGTGCGACGCTTACATTGATGGCTACCGCTTCATCCCAGCGGGTCAGACGTGGACGCGTGCTGATGGCATGGTGTTTACCGGTGAGATGATCGCCCCGTGGAAACCCTGGGACGAGCTTGATGCTGCTCAGCGGGAGTATGAGCGGGAGCAGTACACCGCCCTATTATCGAAACTATCGGAGGTATACGAAAATGCTGACACCTGATGAAATCATTGCCTTCGCAAAGGCAGATAGAGAAACCTGCCGCGTTGTTTCGGCGGCGGGAATCACCATCGACCCGGAACCAAGCGCCCCGCCAAGCAGACCGGGCTATAGCTGGATTCCCAAGCAGATTTCCGCTGGCGGCGCAATTATGTGGGTGGAGAGCGAGTACGATTCCACAATGCCGGGAACGAAGGAAACGCCGATTCCGTATACTTCCGGGCTGACTGCCTACCCCAACTACTACTACACGCTGGACGGTGTGCGGAAGGTCTGGGTTGGTGAGCAGACTGTCAATCCTGCGTGGGATGATGAGCGCTTTGCCGAGATTTGACGGGGGTGATGATTCAAAATGCCAGATGAGCAAATGATTATTGCGAAAATCCAAGTAAGCGGATCGAATGCAAGCCTCGTATCTTCTGAATCGATTCCCGCCGGTATCGTCGGTGCGCAAATTCAGATTGACTATGCTGCCGACATCTGGCAGCGATTGCAGAAGACGGTGATATTCCAGGGCGCGGTAACCAAGGACGTTTTGACCAATTCAAGCATGGTCACTGTCCCCCCTGAGGTGGTGGCGAAAGCGAACGTGAATTTGTCGGTCGGTGTTTACGGCACAGATGCAAACGGAAGCATCGCAGTTCCTACCATCTGGGCACGGCTGGGCACAGTTCGCCGCGCCGCGTCTCCCTCCGGGGATACCACCACAGCCCCGACCCTCCCCGTCTGGGCGCAGATTCAAACCGATATCGGGAACCTGGGCGATCTGGACACCACAGACAAATCCAGCCTTGTGGCGGCAATCAACGAAGCCCTGACAAAGGGCGGCGGGGAGGTTGACCCGGCGGCGGTGCAGAAAATTGTGGAGGACTATCTAAAAGCAAACCCGCCTCAAGCCGGTACTGACGGGAAAGACGGCATTACCCCCACCATCGGCGAGAACGGGAACTGGTATCTGGGCGACACCGACACCGGAAAGCCGTCCCGCGGCACCGCGGGCGCAAAAGGCGCTGACGGTGCGAACGGCAAGGACGGCGAAAAGGGCGACAAGGGGGAACCGGGCGAAAAGGGAGCGCCCGGCGAGAAGGGTGCCCCCGGAGCGGATGGGAAGTCCGCCTATCAGTACGCCCAGGATGGCGGCTACACCGGAACCGAGACGGATTTCATGGCGAAGCTGGCGCAGGAAATCCTGAGCGGCACAACCGACGATCTTACCCCGGCGCAGGTCTATGCAGCGGTATCCGCTGGCAGACCCGTAAAGGTACAGTATACGAGCAGCAGTTATGGCGTTATGTCGTTTACGGCATTCAGTACATCCGAAACGATGGGTGTAATTGCATCTCAGAACATTGCTTTTTACAACAATGCATATATACTGGCTGAACTGGGTGGCTATATCCAATCGGGTCAATGGTTCTTTAACTCCACAGTGCTTGCCGAGAAGAAGGACATTCCCACGGTGCCGCCCGCTCTGAGAAACCCAAACGCACTGACGATCAAGATCGGCAGCACCTCCGTCACCTACGATGGTAGTGAGGCTAAGACAGTTGAGATCGCGGATGGGAGCGAGGTGAGCTACTGATGGCAAAGAAACTGTATGATGAATCCTCTGTCCAGGACATTGCAGCTGCTATCCGGGAGAAAAACGGAGCGTCTACAAAGTACAAAATTGCGGAAATGGGCGCCGCCGTGCGGGCAATTCCAAGCAGGGAGAAGATCCAGCATACTGACATTCCGGATTACGTAAAAGCTGAGGCGCTTGCGGTAGCGGATAAAGTCAAAGCCGCGCTTAAGCCGGACAGCATCGTGTTTCTGGCTGTGTCAGACTTCCATCACGCCGGAGAGCAGGTAGACGGTTGGCGGGAAAATATCAACGCCGGAAACCTTCACGCCTGCCAGGCGCTTAAGGCTCTGGCGTATATCCTGCCGGAGATCGATTTTGCCTGTATGCTTGGAGATATCACCTTCGGCAGCGCAGCAACGACAGAGGCGCTTCTGAAATCTCAGATTGCAGAAATCAACGGATGGCTTGACGAGGCGTACAAGGGTATTCCTCAATTCCGGACGGTGGGCAACCACGATACGGGGGAATACAGTACGCTGGTCGGCGCTGACTATCTCTACTCGGCTATCGGGAAGTATTGTGAGGGCGCTGTGTACGGAAGTACCGAATACGGCTACTGCTATCGGGACTTTACCGATAAAAAGCTTCGCGTCATTTGCTTGAATACCTGCGAAGGCGAGACAACAGGCGGCGAGTCTGCAAGCTATATCTGCTCACCGGCACAACGGCTGTGGTTTGCTCAGACACTCTACGATGTAGGCAGCAAGACGGATGCTGCCGGTTGGAGTGTGCTTGTGCTGGCACACTATCCGCTGGATTATGGCGGCACATACCCCATGAGCAACATCGTAAAGGCTTACGTTGAGGGCGGAAGCACGACCGAGAATGGTACAACTGTGAATTTCAGCAGACACAACGCCGCAAAGTTCGCTGCTAACGTCCATGGTCACACCCACTGTTTCCGTGTGGACAAGCTTCACAGTGTGACGAACAGCGTCGGCACGGCGTTTGACGCTTGGAAAGTGGCTATGCCAAACGCCTGTTTCTATCGCAACAACTCAAGTGCAAGCGCGACATTCTGGGGGATTACATACGGCGAAAATGTGGCCTACGACAAGACGGCGGGGACGGCCAAGGATACAGCATTCACCGTAAACGTGTTAACGCCTTCGGAGCAGGCGATTCATTCGTTTTGCTACGGTGCAGGCCGCGACAGAACGATAGGCTATGCGGCAACCGTCTACAGGAGCATCACCAATTCGCTGACCCACGTGACAAGCAGCAATGCCGCAGTATCTGTCGAGGATGGCGCAACCTATACCGCGACGCTGACCGCCGAGAGCGGGTATACCATGGGAACCGTTGTGGTAAAAATGGGTGGAACGGATATCACGTCCACGGCCTACACGGCCAGCAGCGGTGTTGTCAGTATCGCCGAAGTGACGGGAGACGTGACCATTACAGCAGCGGCTGTCAAAAATGTGACGTATACAAATCTTGTTCCCACAGCGGTAGACAGCTCCGGCGCGTCGTCCCCGTATACGGACGGGAAACATCTCGGTTCCAGCGGCGCACCCAGTGACATGAGTGGATTCGTGACAACGGGCTTCATTCCGTTTGACGGTGGGGCAGAGCATGTGTACCGCATCGGTGGAGATGGAATCGCGTGGAATACATATGGCTGCCGCATTGCATGGTACACCGCGAGCTATTCCCTCAAAGGTTCCGTGATTAGCTACGAAAAGATTGACAGCAGCATCTATTACCCAACGAAGGTTGAGGACGCAAATGCAGCTGCGGCATTCAGCACGGATGTGAATGTTGCGCCGCCGAATGGTGCGGCATATTTCCGCGTGAGTGCAAAGGGTTCCGGTGCAAACCTCATCATTACACTGGATCAGAAGATCGATTAAGGAGGGCGCGAAATGACCATCAAGCAAATTCAATGCCTTCTGACCTATTTGGGCTATTCTCCCGGCACGATTGACGGCGTTGAGGGCAGGAATACCCAAGGGGCAATCCGGGCGTTTCAGGCCGACTACGGGCTTACCGTGGACGGGATACCGGGAGCCGCTACCCAGAAAATGCTCATCGGTGCTATCGCCGGGACGGCGGTAAAGGCAGAGAAACCAGAGCGCAGCGACGCGCCGAAGACGGGAACGTTCTGGGACGATATCCGGTACTTTACCCGTGAGGAATTCCGGTGCCCTTGCGGTCGCTGCGGCGGGTTCCCGGTGGAGCCGCAGGAGTCTATGGTACGCACTGTGGACGAAATCAGGCGCCGGCTGGGTATCCCAATTTCCATTGTGGACGGCGGCGGTTCCGGCGTGCGGTGCGCGGCGCACAATGCGGAGGTCGGCGGTGTGTCCAATTCTCAGCATCTGTTTGGGCTTGCCGCTGATCTGCACAGTGCCGCAAGTCCGACGGAGATGAAAGCCGCAGCGGAGGACGTCATGGGGCACACCGGTGGTATTGGGCTGTATAGCTGGGGCATTCATGTGGATACCCGTCCCGGCTATGCTCGTTGGAACGGCTAAGAGGGGGTATGCCAATGGAAGAAACGGAAATCGCTGGGCGGCTTTCTGCGGTAGAACAGCGGAGCAAATCCAACTCCCACCGTCTGGACGCGCTGGAACGGCACACGGAAGCGGTGAACACGCTGGCAACGTCTGTTGCCGTCATGGCGGAGAAGGTGGAGGTTACCGGGGAGAAGGTTGACGGCCTCTGCACGGACGTGCAGGAGCTGAAAGCCGAACCCGGCAAGCGGTGGAAGGGCGTTGTGGAAAAGGTCATCTACATCGTCGTAGCCGCTGTTGTAGGGTTTATTCTTGCCCGGCTTGGGCTGGGCTGATTTTTAAGGAGGAAAACAAAATGCACGAACTGAAAGACACCATCGAAGGCATGACAAGCGCTGACTATAAGGAGCGCTTTAAGGCCGAGTACCAGCAGGTAAAAATCCGGTACGACAAGCTGGACGCATTGACCGTGAAGTATGAGGCCGGAACGTTGCCGTTCACCCCCAACTGCTCGCTCGATCTTCTGAAGGAGCAGAAGAAGCACATGGGGAATTACATCCGTTGCCTGAAAATCCGCGCTGAGATCGAGGGCATTACGCTTTAAGGAGGAAAACAAAATGATTAACTGGAGTGTACGTATCAAGAACAAAAATTTCTGGCTGGCCGCGATTCCCGCGCTGCTTCTGCTGGTGCAGACTGTGGCCGCCCTGTTCGGCTTTACGCTGGACTTGGGCGAAATCGGCGATAAGCTTCTGGCCGTGGTGAACGCCGTGTTTGCTTTGCTGGTGATCCTGGGCGTTGTGAACGACCCCACCACCGCCGGTATCTCTGACAGCAAACAGGCAAGAACTTACATTTCTCCCAAGGAGGACTGATGTGATAAGTGGATAAAGTCCGATGGAATCGGGTGATTCTGGATGAATTCTGTTCTCTGGCGATTCTTACGCCGTTGGAGGAAAAGATCATCCGCACCCGAGCCGCCGGATGGAGCCGTGTACAGCAGTGCCACGCTTACGGCATGTCCCTTGCCACATTAGATAGGTACATTAGGAAGTTGAAAAACTCCTATAACAGTGTGCAGGAGTATAGCTACATACTCCCGAAAAACATAGACTTCTGATAGCTTTTTGAAGGATATGTGATTGTAAGTCGGTAGGGAAACGAGAGTTTCCCTACCGATTTTTTTGTTATTCTATAGATAGAAGGTGGCCACCTCCTAATATTTTGAAGGAGGACTTCTATATGTCTCTAAATTTCACTGCTGCTGACCGCGTGGGCGGTATCGGCGGCTACATCGGCGGCATTTCCACCCTGCTGGGCATGGCGAACGGTGGCATTTTCGGCGGCAACTGCTCCGAGGGTGACCACGTTGTGAACCGGTATGAAGCAGGACAGGCGGCTGAGATCGCGGCGCTCAAGTCCGATATCAAGCTGCGAGACGCCAACACATACACTGACCAGAAGATACTGGACATGTACCAGTATCTGGATGGCCGTCTGCGTGGCGTTGAGGGACAGATTTCCGCTCAGGCGGTTGTCAATGCCCAGATCACCGCGAACCTCAGCTGTA
>ERZ1035037.388-NODE-388-length-13616-cov-86.266769_pt1 | contig 13616 bp, 17 predicted proteins | sample MGYA00520618_ERZ1035037 | MGnify/ENA primary metagenome ERZ1035037 (study PRJEB33766, sample SAMN09781741) | gut metagenome | biome: gut microbiome | host: Homo sapiens | place: Madagascar | study: EMG produced TPA metagenomics assembly of the PRJNA485056 data...
GCTTATTAACTGAGACTTAGGTGCTCCATCTGTATCTAAGTAGTATACTGTTGTAGGAGTCATAAAAGAACCAAAACGGTAAGTGTTATTGTATTCTAAGACTCCGTATATATCTTTGATAAATGAGTCTCCTAAATAGGTTTTAAGGTCTGTAAGGCTGTCTATAGTAAAGTTCTGAGAGCTTATTATATCTGTATAGAAATCTCCTATAAATGTACTTGATGTAGAAGTAAGTTTTACATGATGTTTGTAAAGGTCAATATTACCTGTACCTACAATATTCTGATTTCCAAACAAAGTCTTGAATTGAAGAGTTCCAGTTCCTGCTGCTATTGCATCATCTACGTATTTCTTGTTAGCTAATTGGTAAGGTTGTATTGGTTCTTTACTAGAGATTCTACCAATACCCACTGGTTCTGTGGCTCCGGATTTTCCATCTCCATCATATCTAACTATCCAGTTTGGATTACCATTATTGCTAGATACATAAAACATTTGAGGAACTAATGCAGCAGTATGTCCATACACTGCATTTGCTTGAATTGTATCTTTCTTCACATAATTATCATCTGCATATTTCTTATTGATAAGGGTAAGGTCTGTGGGATTATCAGGAACTGTTGCGTCTAAAGAGGCATCAGAACGTCTTTGTGCAATTGTATTAGCTGCCATACCAGATATTTCGTACATTGTATATGTTGGTTGTGTTTTGTTATTTGAATATCCTTGCCCATATAAAATAAAACTTCCAGATGTTATTGGATTAATCTGTACACACCCACTTCCGCTTATCTTTATCTTCTCTGAGTCAGCTGCTTTATCGATTGTAATTCCATCTTTACCAATTATAGGTAAATCTAAATCAGTAGTGAAGTCATGTTGCTCGCCATTATAAGTAGCTCTACCTGTTGAAGTAAGCTGTATGCCTTCTGTAGTGTCATATTGGACTGTAGTGTCTCCTAAGGTTAAATTAAGGTCTGTAAGGCTGTCTATACCAATTCCCTGAGGTCCCCTTTCACCCTGTACCCCAGCTGTTCCTAAATCTGTCCATTGAAGAGTATCTGTACCTTGTATTACCCAAACGTGCTTTACACCCTCTGTATCAGGTATAATGTAAGAGTAGCCTTTGCTCTTCATATCAGCTGTGGGCGTAGGTAAGTTTGCTGTTGATGCTAAGGTGCCTTGTATATTGAAGGAAGGTCCATAATCTCCTTTAGGTCCCTGTGCACCTTGAGGACCAATTGGCCCTGGAAGTCCTGTAGCACCTCTCTCGCCTTGAATGCCCTGAAGTCCTTGTAAGCCTCTTGGTCCCATAGGTCCTTTAATTGAGAATTTTTCTTTCCATTCTGTGCCTTCATATTGGTATAAAATACCTGTAGCTGTATTAATATAGATATCGCCTTCTTGTCCTATAATAGCAGGTAAGCCGTTGCCGCTGTAAATCTGTGAGCCTTTATCACCTTTAGGTCCTTGAGGTCCTTGAAGTGGAAATGCTCCTAAATCTACCCACATTGCTCTTTGCTCAGGTATATTTCTTGTCCATACTCTCATATCATATGGAGTCTCTGTACCTATTAAATAAGCATCTCCGAAATTATCTCCTGAAGCAGGTAATTGGTCTACAGAAGAAAGTATACCTACTACCGTAATACCGAATTCGGCGATAGTTTGGTTAGCATCTTTAAATGCTTGAATATCCTGTTTGTTTCTTTCAATTGCGTCTAATGGGTTTAATAAATCATAACCTTTGTCGTATATTAACATTTATTTCTCCTATTTTTAATTTTTATATAAAGTTTCTTTAGTGCTATTGTTATTGTAATTGCTATAAGAGTAAATGGAGTACCCGGTCCAAGCCAGAATAACCAACATGCAGAACCTATACCGTACCACCATTTATTTCCTGTAATAAGTCCTAATAAGTAAGGCACCCATACTTCACAACTAAGTATTATGTTCACTATGACGTAAAGGATTAACGTCTTCCAGTCCTTCAACTCTTTCCAAGTTTGTTTCCAGAAGCTTTTTATCTTGGTCCATAGTTTTTTTATTAGCTTCATCTATCTTCTCCTTCATGTAGTTAACATAAGTATTGTTATAATAGTCATAACCTTTGTTAAGGGCAATAAGGCCAAAGCAGATGAAAAGTATAAGGTTTACTAAAGCCATAAGCATTAAGTTCCAATCATTGCTTCCTACAATCACTATATATATAAGCCCTGCAGTACTAAAAGCTACAGTACAACCTTTTGTAAATACATCCTTAATAATTGAAGTTATCCAGAAAAATTGGAGACTGTGAGGTCTTTTATCCTTCGTTTTAGTTGAGTAATACTCTTTCACAATCTCTTCATTCTCAGGTAGTTCTTTTGCAAACGTAAGTCCTTGATATTTAAGAAAGTTAGCTATTATAAGTCCTACTATTGCGTTTACAATTGCAAATAAAATTGCTTGCTGCGTTTGCTCGTAATGGAAGCCTTTAATTAAAACAATCATCAGAATGATATAAGCACATGACGTAAGTATTGCTCCTATAGCGCCTACATATGTAAGTATAGGTTTTACCTTATTTTCAAATACTTCTCTTTTCATTACCTTCTATCAATCTCCTTATTAATTACGTAAAGTTGTCTGTAATGTCTTGCTAATGGTCCTATAACATACTCGCTAATAAGCCATATTGCAAAAGTAACGTACATCATGGCGCTTCCGAAAAGGTAGTTGGCAAGTATAATGTCTACCATCCACACGGTTGGTCTTATCTTGTCTTTTACTAATATCGCTAATACAATCATCGGTATAAGAGATAATCCTATTCCATAGATAACAGTACCTAGTTTTTCTTTTAATGGTTCATTAGCAGGGTCCATACCAGCTGCAAATGCAATTATAAATCCAATTGCTAAACCGAAACACATTATCCAGTTGATGATTGAAAACGCAATACCTAATCTCTTACACTTTATCGTTCTTGCTGTCTTCATATTCCACCACCTTTGTCATCTCGTTTATAAGCTGTCCTTGACGTCTAATCATTTCATTCAATTGACTTTTTATTACTGCTAATTCAGTTTTGGTGTTGTCTAATTCATTTCTGAGTTTTACCATTTTAGGGTCATTCATAATATTCTCTGCATTATCTTTAAGTCCTTTTAATATTTTTATAAAGTTAACTACAGTGCCAATTGCAAGTAATACTGTTGGTGCATAAAGTGATACGTAATAACTGATTTGGTCTATCATGTTAATCATTCTCCTTGTCATAAACATATATAGGCGTTAATTGAGGTGCTACTAAGCCACAGAATAAAGGTCTGAATTTGCTAAGTAATTCTGTAGTAACATCCTTTCTTAATACGTCATTTAAAGTTGCATAAGCTTCAAGTTTACTCTTTTGGCTTAAGCTTACATTCTGATTGTTAATATACTCTAATTGGTGTCTGGTATTAGTTCCTTGATTAGTTACAGGTGTGCTTGGATTCTGTGCAGAGTTATAAATCATTGTAGTTCCTTCAAGTAACTCTTCATCAGTTATATTTCTTAGCTTATTTTGTAAATCAAGTCTCTTTTCCCATGAAGGTCCATAACAGTATATAATTGTCATGAATTGCTGTTTCCATTGTCCTACCGAGTTATAACCTATAGGACTATTGTAATACTCTCCAAGCAAGAGGTTATAAAGAAGAGTAGCACTGTCATCAGTTATACTAGTAGGTATACCACATTGTTTATAGTCAGTAAGAAAAGCATCTTTGTCTTTCCAAATCTGACAAAATAAAGGGTAGTTGTAAATATTTGTATTATCAAGATAAGTCGGCATCTGTATCGTCCTCCTTGTCAACTTGTGGCTGTGTAGAAGGTTGTTCTTCACCATTAGTTATTAATCCATCACCATTAGTATCTGCGCCTTGTTGTGTCTCCGAGGGCATACACCACATATCTAAGCCATAAATACTATTGATTATAGTACACCATCTCTGTCTGTTCTTAAGTCCATCATTATATATATTAGAAGTGTTAAGAGAAAGCATACCTTGTTCTGTATTGTTTTGGTATTGATTTTTCTTAAATATACCGCCATTCTCAAGTCCTAAGAAGCTTAACCTCATGTTCTCTAATGATTGTAAGTATAGTAAATAATCATCAGGTTTTGCTGCTGTAGGATTATCTAAAACCTCTGTATTAACAGTGCCTACATAACCAAGATTTGTATCGCCATTTAATGCTGCACTATACATTGCTTGATTAAGTATACTTGCTTGTTGTGCTTCTGCAGAAGTATTAACTTTAAGAAGTCTTATACCTGTATTAGCTATCAAAGCAGTTCTAGCAAAAGGATATATTTCTGATTCAATTTGTAAAATACATTCTTGAGTCTCTGCTCTAGGCTTAATCTTTTGTGCATATTGTTTACTATAATCAGTACACAGTACACATGAATTGTTATAGATTTCTTCAGTTAACTCTTCAGGAAGTATAACGTCATATACTGGTTTTCTTCCTTCTCCAGGTATATAAATATTCTTCTTATCAGATTCTGCTTTACCATTAAAAGGTAAGAAGCTAACACCTGTATATCTACCGTACATATCTATACTACCATTTAATACGTAAGGAAGTATATAAGCTTTATTCTCTGCAGGCTCATAAAAAAAACCTACTGCACCTCTATAATAAAACATTCTTTCAAGTAATTCTTGGTCTATACCTTCAGGAAGATTAAACCATTGGTATCTCTGTATGTAGTCCTGTAAGTCCATAATTCTTAGGTTAATTAAGAATTCATCTGCAAGAGTTTTTTGTATTGCACCTTTTTTATTAGCTTCGTATTGGTTATCACATACGGGTGCTCCATAGTTTTTAATCTGATTTAATAAGTCCATATCAGGTAATCTAGGTGTTGCTTTATCGTTCATTCTTTACCTCCAATGGATTTGCATATTGGTCTAAAATCATTGATTTTCTTGTTTCAAATCCCATTTTACTTCTTCCTTTTTGTAAGGATTGACTTTTAACTGTTAAGTCTACATTTGCTTCTTGTCCTGCATTCTGCCATTTTTGATATGCTTTATCTAGTTTGCTCGCTAAGTTAGAAGCTGATATATAAGATTCAGTATACTTTTTTGGATTTAATTGCTGCAATCTTTCCATAATACCTAATGTTTTATGGACTTCCTTTTGATGAACACCTGCAGCATCTATATCCTCGCTTTTTTCATACTGTTTACTTGCTTCTTTTAAAGCTTTATGCTGAGTTACTAAAGCTTTTTCTTCTTCTTTAATAGCTGCTTTATTTAAAATTTTTTCTTTATGTGCAGCAGCCATAGGAGATTGAGAAGCTAATAAAGCACCTATACCTAATGCTTGATTTATTGATTGTTGTATGCTCATTTGAAGTAAACTCCTTTATTTAGTTCATCTGCTATCTGCGTTACTTTGTGATAGTCATCATTTATATCTATTCTTATCAATTGTCCTTTTATATAACCTTTATCGCTGACAGAAGTATTAGCATTTATTTTGCATGTCCAATTGTTGTTTATATAATCTGCAACTTTACCAATTGCCATAACTGTCATACCATTCCATGCTATTTTCTTTGCAACTATCAATCTTTCTTCTTCTGTACAATCATAGAACTCTATAATCGGGAATACCTTGTTAATGATGTTATAGGCAGTTGATTTTGCTATGCTGTTTGGTAATGCCTTAACATTTCCAAGTTGATAACCAAATAAATCCTTTTTGTAATCTATAGATTCTGCTTGTAACGCTTTAGTATTCTCTATATCTTTATAACCACCATAAGCACTAGCTGCTGCACCTATTAATCCACCTGCAACTACGCCTATACCTCCACCAACTGATGCTCCAGCCATTGCTCCTGTAGTTGCTCCAGATACTGTACCAACTATTGCCGATACTAAATTCTGTTGATTGGTTATATTGTTTTGGAATTCCATACTCTGAATTTCACGGTTAAAGATTTGCTGATAGTTTTTATTCTGAGTTTGATAGTTTACCCAAGCATCACTTAAATACATAAGAGAGAAATCACCTGAGAGTATTAAACCTCTTGCATCATGGAATTCACTACCGTAAAGTCCCGTAAACTTAGGTGCTATACGTATAAATGGTTGATATGGCAAATAAGTATAATCTACATTTAAACCTGTAAAAGCACCTTCTGCATTGGTCATAAATTTCTCTGGGTTATATTCAAATGTTGCAGAGTAGTTACCTGAAACTATACGATACATTTTACACTCGTTATCGACTTTTCTATTACTATATCCTTTGGGTCCACAATAAGTTGCAGTAGTTAAATTGCCACTTGATGCAGTACACCATATAAGAGGCATGTAATTAGCTCCTGCAGTGTCTGTTGCAAATGTATATCTTTGTACATTATTTGTGTTTAAGTCCATATACTTCTTGCCATCTGCTGTTCTATAGTAATTAATTCCTGTAGCTGGGCAGAATGGTAAAAGTTGTAAGTCATACAAATTAGCTCCAAGCTGTTGTGCAAGAGATTGTGCTAATGATAAATATCCTATACTATTGGTTACAACCTGTGTTTCTAAAGGATTCACATTATTTACGACATTCATGTCATCTACATATGGAATACAAAACATATCAAATGGTGCATCTTTACAGTGAAGTCTATTTGCAGGACTTGGCATTGTTATCTTGTGTGTAGTTATTGTTCCTGTTATCTTCTGTAATTGAATTGTTGCATAAGCATAAGAAACATTTAACCTATAACTTGCATTACCTGAACCTGTTTCATGTACATCTGCAAATTGAGTTCTTAGCCATGTATAAAGATAAGTATCTTGTTTGTCTTCTGTAATTGGTTTAGATTGGTCTTCTCTGCCGTATATAATAGATATTTTGAAGTAACTCTGTGAAGCTTTATCATAAATAAATTTGCCATCTAAACTTTTGATATCATTATAGTCACCTGGTTTTGTAACGGTTGTATAATAAAGATTTCTATATTGGTTTACTGTTTCGTTTATAGTGTCTTTCTTATTCTGGACAAAAGTTGACATCTCACTATATTCGGCAGTAAATGTAGTAGCTGGTGTAAAAGTAGCAGTACTTGTTATATCTTGTCCTACCCAATCTTTATATACTTTATATCCTGTGTATTGGCCTGCAACTCCTGCTTGTAATCTCACTTCAAAATCAAATGTTTCATCTGCAATATATCCGTAACATCTTTCTTTAAGTAGTGAAGCAGTTGTGTATTTATAGTACTGCCATTGCTCTAAATCATCTACTGATATATCAGGGATAACTTCAGTACTTGTTAATTCTACATTTCCACCTTCATATTTTCTGTCTACATATCCAATTATCCAAGCAGCTCCAGATTCATCTTTAATTAACTCTTCACTTTTCTTTATCTGATTGACTCCGATATTCTCTTTATTAAAGATTAAAGAACTGGAATCTGGTAATGTAGCCTTTTCTATAAATGTATCTGCATTTAACACTTCTTGATAATGGTCTGCAATTAAGTCTCTTTGTAAACTGCATTGCCAGAATCCAGAAGTAAGTCTTGTACTGTCTATTAAAAACCATTTGCTTACTATATTTTCGTTATCTTCTGTGTAAATAATGTAATCTGCTTCAGGTCTTTCTACTAATTGGTCTACCTTTGTAAACACTCCATCATTTGGATTAAAGTTTACATTTTGTAATTGTCCTATAATATAAGAAGTAAAATCACTGACTTTATGTTTATCAGGAAGTTTTACTGTTCTATTGTAATAATTGTTGAATTTGAGGAAGTATATAGTTCCTAGCATTTATTTCCTCCTTTAAAAAGAGAGGGAGGATGAAATACTCCTCCCTTTAGTCTTAAACTTCTTTAAGTCTGAATGTTATAATTGGGTAACTTGAAAGTCTTACGGGCTTGTTAAAGTACCAAGTAGCATATCTGTTAGTACTTAAATTCTTACTGTTGAAGAATTCTGTCTGAGTAGAGTAACCTACATAATACTTGATAGCGTCCTTATGAATCCATTTACCTAAAATAGTTTTATCAACTACATAAGCAGGAATAAGTACGTTACTAGAAGCATCTGTAATAGCAGCTCCAGTAGGAAGTATATCGCCTTGTCTGACATGAGTAACAGTTCCAGAAACAGTAACATCCATTTCTTCTCCTGCTCTCTGAGTACCATCTGCTGTAACAGACTTACCAGATACAGATTTACCGAAGAATCTTTGTGTCATTGTTCTACCAGAGAGGTCCATAATGTTATCATGGAATAATCCAGGTAAATCCATCTTAGTAATATCTGCAATAGCTTCTACATTATAGATAGGAACCAAATCTTCAAATCTGAAGGACTTAGCAAATTTGTAATCGTTATACTCTCTTACAAGGTCATGTACGTCTGCTTTAACAATTTCAAGGGTTTTAGCGACTGTCTGTCCTTTAACTCTTGCTTTCGCTTCTCTTTCTACATAAGTATCAGTATTTTTAATTGCAGGTACTTCTATTTCAATTTGCTGATTACCGACGGTAGATTCCATAGTACCGATTGCTACATTACCCATAAGAGTTTCATATGCTTTCTTAGAGTTCTCAAGAGATTTCTGTACTACAGAGTTAAACTGACTCCAAGAACCTTCTGACATCCATGCAGTTTTAGTAAGGAATTCAGTAGGAGTATAAAGAGAAATCTGTCTTGATTCTCCCATTCTGATAAATTCCTGTTTAGGCGTTACTTTATATCCTGGTTTAAGGACATTAGTATCGTCAGGGTCAAATACGTAAGAAGGTATAATGTCGAAGTCTGTAAATACGTGGTCGGTATTATAGAGTCCTGCATCCCTCTTAAACATATCTGCGGGTGAATTGCTTAAACCTAAAAGCTGGTCCGCAATTGTTTCTACAAGCTCATAAGCATTGTAGGTTGTGTTGTACATAACATTGGCCATTAACTGACCATTCCAAATTTCTGCCATTTTTTTAATGACTCCTTTATTTCTTTATTTTTATTCCAGGAACATCCTTAAGATTGCTTCCAAAGATTGCTGAGAAAGATTGTGTGTCTCCTTGGCTCTGCTCGATAGCATATCTTCCAAGTTGTGCTCTTCTCTCATTTAATTCTAAGTCTTCGGGGCTGACCTCTCCCTCGGCAGGGTTGAAAGGGTCTCTTCCATCTAAATCCATATACAACTCTCTGAATCTAAGTAAATCCTGCTCTTGCTCAAGATTAGTACCTTGATTATAGTGTAAACGAATTACGGTGTCCTTTAACTCCTTTTCCTTATCAGCTCTAGTGGGTTCTGGTGCTTCCGTTGAAGCTAGTGACCCTCCCTCTGCATAAGCTTTCTTGAGTTTGTTGTACTGTTCTTTTGATACTGTGTTTGCTTTAAGTGCCGCTAATTCTGATTTAAGATTACTTATTACGTCAATCTCATCTTCTTGTTCTGTCTGTTCTAAAATTTTTTCATCCATTTTAAAGTCCTCTCTTTATATTTGAATATGAAAGTTTATTCATATTTTATTATTAATTTTAGTCGGAATATTTAGTTTGACAAACTCGAATAACCAATCCGTCACTTATCAGCAGCTCTTCACTGGGTACCTGAATCATGATTGTTTGAGATATAAACTAATATCACCGACTTATATTTTATTTCTTTCTTATCTGTTTTAATTCTGTTTGAAATGTTAAGAATGTCGCTAGGTTTACAAACTTAAATGCTTGTGCATCAAACATGTCTAATACTGCATTTCTTAATTCTTGACTATATATTGCATTTAAGTATCTATTCATTGGTACTCTTAATACATCTTCATTGTTATACTTTTTAATAATCATATTATTCCACATAGTATACCAACTATTTTTAGATTTCTTAAACATAATTACTTGCACAGGTTTATGACACTCTCTTTTATTTACTATCAATGAAGCATCTAACATGTTATCATCATTAACGTTTGTAAATGAACTTGAATCTTTTTGTAAATAACTTTGAACACTTCCTTTCTGTTGCTCTATATACTTTTCTGTAGGCTTAATATAATCTACTACACATCTCTGTCTTTTTAGTTTATATCTACCCCATTCTAAAGGTATAAAGTTAAAAGCAGCTAATATATCGGAAGTTTCGGATAAAGTATTACCAATCATAATAACTTTAACGTTCTTAGCATTTCTGCATTTATTATGTATTGCATTAGTAAACTGTCTTAATATATCGCCTTGAGATTTTTCATTATCTTCTTTTTCAAATTCATCAAGTATAAAAATGTATTCACTACCGTCTTGCTTCTCAAAATCTTGGTCGTAAGAAGCTACGCCTTTTTGACTATAGAAAGTACTACATGAAAGTACTTCACAAAATTCTTTACCATCGTTATAAAGCTTTCTGCCTTTTCTTTTTAGATTTATATTATACTTTCTTTTTAAAGCAGGGTCTACTAAACCTTCTCCATCACTTCTTACTAATTCATCTGCTTGATTGTCTGTTAATCTCATCCAGAAAAGTTTAGTTAAATCCTGTTTTCTCTGTTTACGTGATATACACCATTCTAATGCTGCATAAGATTTACCGCAGCATCTACCACCTAAAAGTACATAGAACATTGCCCAATCATTACCGAATATACTATTCATGCTGTAATAATCAGATTTATATTCTTTTACTTTTCTTTCATTTTGAATATTTTTTTTATTTTGATTTATACCTTGGTGTAATTTTTTTAATACTTCTTTTTGATTCATTTATTAACTCCCATAAAACGTATAAGATATTAATGCAGCAGCATCTACAGCTCCTAAAGTTTTTCTTAATTCCTTGTAAATTCTACTAATGGCATCATACACTTCTTGAGAAAATTGTCTGCTTTGAATATCTTTTAACGATACTTTATAACCTTCTTTTAATATAGATTCTTGTATTGTTTTAGCAGCTGCTCTTGTATAAAAATGAAACTGATTGTACACTATATCTTTAGTATTAAGTCCAGTAGCTCTATATTCTTCATATTCTTCTTTACTAAGCATTGGACCATAATCATCAGAACCTATTTTAACTTTATATCTTTTATTAGCTCTATAAGCTTGTTTGTAATAACTATAACTTTCTTTATTCATACTTAATAACTCCTACTTCTGGGTCAAACTTAAATTTATATACTACTTGATTTGCTATTTCTTTCCATTCCCATGTGTCTCTGTCAGGTTTTATATAATCTAATGCGCATACGCCTCTTAATACAGTTTTAACTTTGCCATTTTCTATATACTGGTAAGCTCCAGGTGATTTTATATAAAGCTTAACGTCTTTATGGTCATTTTTCCATTGACCTAAGTTAGTACCTTCTAAGTTGTCATGATAACCGTTACCTGTAACATCTTGGTACCAAATACCATCAGTATTGAATAATAATGGTTTAAAACCTGCTTTCATCAGATTAAAATAACATTTTTCTATAAATCTATTAGTACCGTTAACTGCTATCTTTGCAAATTTACTCAATGAATATGGTTTATAGTGGTTATAATAATCATCTTCAATATTTAGGCAATATTGACTCTGCATGCAACCTATACTATTCGTCATTGCAGCTTTAAATAAACCATCATTCTCTTTTCTATGAGAATATAAGTATTCTCCTAATGGTTTAAGGTCTGGATATTGTTCGCAAATTCTACTAAAATAGGAACTATTAGCATCTAAGTGGAAACAATGGTCGAATTCTCTGCCTTTATACATTTCAGAAGTTAATTCAATCATTGGTGATTCTATTTCTTTCTTTATTTCTTTACCTTTTTCACTATCTACAACTTCATTTTTGAAAACATCTAAAACTCCAAGTTCATTAGCTTTCTTTAATACTGTTTTTAAAGCTTTTTTACCTGTCATTTTTTTGTTATCATCATTACGTTGCATAGTGATTACAAACTTATAACAACCTTTGAATAAGTGTGCTATGATAAGTTCTACAGAAGTTTTCTTTGCATTATAGAAGTAAATTGAATGATATCTATTATAAGCACCGCCTGCGATGCCGCCAGATTTAGTTTTTTTACCTTCTAAGCAATTTTCTTTTGCCCATGTATAAACTTCATTAAACTTATCATATTCAGTCCAACTAAACATTGTTTGTGGAAACCTTTCCTTATTCATAAGTTTAAATTTGTTATATTCAGTATGTTTATATTCTTCAATATTAAAAATCGTATTCATCGTCGTGTATAATAATTCCATCTCTTTTTACTTCATAGTTAGGACACATCATCCAATCAAAACCACTTACATAGCAATCTTCATTAAAACTACAACAGCTACAGCAATTACATTTAATGCACTCTATACAGCTAGAATTATCTTCTTCACCGAATACTTTCTTTAATTGTTCGTTAATTTCTTTAAAAGTTAATTTTTTCATTGTTACTTCCAGTATTGGAAACCAGAGGAAGCTTCATCTCCAATACTGGTTTCACAATTGATATTTTAATAATTCACACATTTCTGTGCGTCGACTTTTACTAGATTTTCTTCCTTATCCAACCTCGGCATCCATCTATCAATGGTCAATAGCCTACACCACTATTCAGTTGTTAAAACGCTTGATATTTCAAATAAAACTACAATTTAAAACCTAAAATTCCACTAAATTAAGTATAATTCGTATTTTTTATTTTAATATATTATACAATATTTTTTGCTTACATATAATTTAGCTGTATATTTTTATTAAAATTCGTTATTTTCAATGTTTTTTCTTTTATCTCTTATTTTTAAAGCCTTTTTAAGAACTGTTAACTCATTAACGTTATCTTTAATATAAGGTAAATAAGCAGCCCATCCACATTCTTCAGCCATATTTACATCTATGCAAATATTTTCTTCTAATTTATTTATTCTACTTTCTATAGTCATTGTACCTTTCATTATATTATATGTCATCTCTTAATCTCCTTATAACATCCATTCTGGTCTATCTTTATACGTATAATCTCTATTTTTTACTTTATTGTTAAACCATTTTTTCTGAAGCTTTTTAACTTCTTTTATTATTTTAGGATTACGTATATCTTTAAGCGACATGTAATAATCACAATCTTTTAAAGGTACACAATAACAAGCTAAATCATTATTAAACCAAATATCATAATTCAATCTATTAACAGCTGAATAATGGTAAATTCCATTATACCTTTCACTGCAACAAACTACAATAAAATTATCTACTGAACCTTGTTGATTAGCAACTGCTGCTCTAAACATGTCAGTTTTAAAGTGTGGTTGATAAATAAAAGCTACGTTGTTCATATTTATTATTCTCCGATTTAAAGTCTCTCAACTATTAATTTTAATTACGTATAATTTAGCTGTATATTTTTTACTTAAAGAGTGTTTTGAAGATTTTTTTATCATCAATTAAAACATCAATTAAAACAACTATAAAATATATACTTAAACTAATTATTATACCTATAAACTCACCTAATAAAACTATTGTCCCTATAGACATTTTATACTCTCCTATTATATATACATAATATTTATTGTCTTTTTAGTTCCTACAATTAATTATAGCCAATAATTTTTATCAAAAATTTAAAAATGGT
>ERZ1035037.390-NODE-390-length-13587-cov-6.146985_pt1 | contig 13587 bp, 2 predicted proteins | sample MGYA00520618_ERZ1035037 | MGnify/ENA primary metagenome ERZ1035037 (study PRJEB33766, sample SAMN09781741) | gut metagenome | biome: gut microbiome | host: Homo sapiens | place: Madagascar | study: EMG produced TPA metagenomics assembly of the PRJNA485056 data set...
CTCATTACAGGAGGAGAGCCAAAAGAAAATACATAATAATTTGAGCTAGTTCCATCTAAAAATTTAATTGTAAAAGTAGTTTTTACCATATTGTCAAAATTATCTCTTATTTCCGCGCCAATAGTGAAAGGATAAGATTGGTTTCTCTTTAAATATTCTTCAGAGAATAACTGTCTAAATTCTTCTGCTGTTAATTTAACATAGCCAGTTGCTAACGGTCTATTATATGTTAAATTTTTTGTTGCATCCAGTTGAATACTTGTTTGATATTCCTCATCTAAACAAGAGAGAATTAATTGCCCAATTAAGTTTTGTACATCTTGCGCGGTAGTGGTAGTTCCGTCTGATAAATAAGTATATGGCGTGGGGATGGAAATAGTTAACCCGCTAGTTTGCTGCGCGACTGTTAAATTATTTACTGCAATTGGGTTATACCATGTACTTTGAACATTATTGCTACTAAAGTATGGTAAAATTATTCTTCTTAATGTTTTATCTATTACAAAGTTATAAGTTTTTCCTACTTTATCAACCAAGTCTACCTTAATTCTAAAGAAATTATTCCTAGGAACTGGATAATAAAGATTATCCAAAGAAATTTCATATTGAAGTTCTGTACGCGCGCCCACTTTATCATTAGTTATTACTGGAATAAAGTTATTTGGGTTAAAAGCAGTATTACTTTCTTTTGACAATAAAGAGATTGAAACTAACGAGAAAGAACTAGCACCTTCTTTCACAACAGTAGGTAAGTTAATATTTAAGAAAACTTTATTATTATAATAATCATTTGTTGTATTATCATAATTGGTAGTAAAAGTTTTATTAAATACTGAGGTATTATTAGTTGTTGGCGTATCTAATAAAATTGGATATTTTATAATGCTAGTACCATTAACAACAGATTGTCCATTCGTATCTGTTACTCTACAAGCTATTGCATAGAACGGCCCACTAACTTCGGCAGTTGTTAAATACTTCTTTAAATCAAAACTGCCTAATGATCTCGTATTTTTGAAAGCTGTTAATTGAGTATAATTGCTAAAATTGTTGGTACTTGGAGGGTCAAAGGGAGTTGAACCAACCCTATATCCCCAAACAATTTCTTCAATTTCTGAGCTTAGCGCAGTCTGCCCATCTAACATGATATTTATTATATCAAAAGAGTTCCATGCACTTATCATATCATAAGTCTGACCTTCATAAATATATGTATCTTTTCCAACATAATCTGAGCTTAATGTAACTGTAAGTTTTGGTAGCTCACCTAATGTTATTGTTTGAGAAGCAGTTTGTCCTCCTTTAGTAACTGTAAAAGTATACTGCTCATTTGGCATGAAGAGGTAAGATTGGCCATTTACTACCTCAATTGAATTTCCGGAAGAATCTCTTCTAGTATATCTAGGTTCGCCAGATAATCCAGAATAACTTATTCCTAACTGAACCGCGCAAAGCCCACCTTCTTTTGGAACTTTTTTTGGTTCGGTACTAACTGTGAGGTTTAAGAAAGTGGTATCTGGGGGAACCCATCCACCTCCTCCCGAAGAATCGCCACCAGAACCTCCTCCGGAATCTCCTCCCCCTCCTCCACCAGATGAACCGCCAGAAGATGGGTCATCGCCAGTGGTGGTGAATATGAGTCTGACACTAGTAATGAAAGTATAATTAGAATCAGTGCTACTACTGCCTTCATTCTGAATCTTAAAAGAACAGTTAAAACTTGATGGCGCAGATGAACCAGCTAATGTCATCAAAGTATTTTCATTATATCCAGGTTCTAGACGAAGTTCATCAATCATTGAGAACCGTTCGTCTCCGTAACTAATATAACTTGATTTAATATAAAATACATGAAGCCGAGGAGCCGGTCTAGTAGTTTCAATTTTTATCAACAGGAGTGCAGACATTATACTTCCAGAACCTACATTCCAGTTCGTTCTCGTTAATGATATATCAACTCCTTTACCTGACTTTTTGTTTCCACTCCAGTTGTATTCAATCGTTGTTGCCATTATTATATCTCCTCAATATACAAGTTATATCCAATAATATCATTGTTTTCTTTAACTACTTTAAATGAACATTGAGTTGCGCTTGTATTTGTCTCTCCTTCTATTTCATGAACATCATTTAAAAACAAATTATTATAAACACTCACACCATCATTCATATCACCAGTTAATAGATTCTGACCATTAAAACTCATTATAAATTTATCAACAGCTTCAGAAAGTTTTATCTCAAACAAATTCTCAGTTTTATCTTGAAGCAATTCTGATACTCTGTCAACATAATTAGAAGCAAATTCTAAATTATTTTCTATCTTTTTATAATAAAGAATATTATCGGTCATTCCCCAACCAGAAGTCTTGTATTTGGAATCTTCTTCATAACAATCAAAAGAAATGAAATTATTGACACCAATTGCATTTTGTTTTTCAATCGTCAATAGAATTGGAGACTCTTCATTATAAATTGATAATGGAGTTTTAACTAGGAATCCGTCTGCGCCAAGCCTTGCGCGCTCAGCATACTTCTCTTTTTCTTGCCCGTTTTCTACAACAGTTTCAACATATTTTTCAAAAGTGATATAAGAATTTGTGTTATTGGAGTCCTTAATTTTTAAGTAACCATTTTGCTCTCGGCCTATTAGTTCTCCAGTACGAATAACCGCAGCATTGATTTCGCCTTCAAATAGACCTTTTTTCGCATAGATATATCCATCTTTCGTAACTCTAAAGGGAGCTGCGGCGATATCTTCTGTTGTATCTCCAAGTGCGCCAGCCCAAAATATATTACCATTTTGTTCGCTAGTATTTATTCCGCTAGTAAGGTAATATTCTATGCCTTCACTCATGTATCTGTCAGCAGAAATCATAGAACCTTTCAAATATACATTTTCAGCATATAAACCATAGGAATTTTGCATTGAAGCTGGAATAAAAGACTTACTTGGAAGTCTACCCATTATCAATCTATTATTCTTTATTGTAGAGAAATCATTACTTTCTTCATCAATTGTACTTAATTGTTCATAAATAGTAATTGTTCCAGGGAATCCAAAGATAGGTTCGCCGTCATTGTTCTGCTCATTATTATTTGCATTCAAACTAATACCAATAGCGCTTTCATTATTACTACCGATATTAATCATTGGCATGGTAATAAACTGTTCACATACTTCATCAGAAATAACTTCAGTACTCTTTAATTGTCTCATCCAAATTTTAGTACCGTTATCTTGAGGTAATTGTCTTTCTATTTTAAATGAGTAATAATTTGTACCAGCTTTTATCTGATAAATTCCTGTCGCGCTACCAACGTTTTCGTTAATAAAACCAGCATACAACGTACTGCCGTCTTCTTGAACTTCCTTAGTAATTTTAGTATCATCAATAAAAGTTAAAGTCGGTCTAATTACTAACTCGCCAGCCAAAGCTTGAGTTTCTTTTTCAACAAAAGTAGAGGACTCAATTCTTCCTCTTATTGTTACGTCATTAAAGATAGCCGAACCTTCTCTATTAATACTCCACCCATCTGCGCCAGAACTCTTGCTATAAGTTGAGTTGAAGATACTTCCCTTAGTACCGTTTATAGTGATGTTGTTTCCTTCATTCCCAACGATTACCGCGCCAGCAATAAAGTTATTTTTATCACCTTTTACTACTAACCTATTTGTTGTTAAAGTTCCGCTATCATCAACAGAGAATAGACCAGAAGCTTCTCCATCTTTATTCATAACATTAATATTAATAGAATTATTATTAATATTAACAAAAGAAGAATCGCTTCCTAGCGTTAGTGTGCGCGCGTAGATATTACCATTGCCATTAAAAGAATAACCCTTTGTATCTCCGAGATAATAGTTGAATGTGTATATATCTCCGCTTCTACCATCTAAAACGATATTTTGATCGTTAAATTTATAGAAAATATTAGTGTTTTTATTTAAATCAGTTAATTGCTCTTCTGTTAAACCAACTAAATACTTAGAAAAAACTAATTGACAAACTAGTTTAATTTCTTTTTCTGTTGAACTAACAATTTTAACGACTTTATAAACTAATATCTCATTCTGCCCAGAAATAACAGACTGTGTGAAATAAATATCGTTAACCGCTATACCCTCAACCTTTGAATTCTCAGTAGATGCTTCTACATAAATACAACTTTCTACTGGAATACTGAGAGTAGTAAGTTCATCGGTATAATTAGCAGCATTCGTTATCAAAGTTGAGGTAAAACCATATTGCTTCGGGCCAAGAATCATACTGCCGCTTATATATCCTCTGACAGCCTCAATAGATCCGCTAAAACTACCATTCGCGTCAACAGATATATTCTCAAACTTTCCGCCATTTACAGTAAGATTATTTGCATATCCATTGTTAAAATGCAAGTTACCAACGGAGTCAGCATTAAATACCATTTGCTTGACGGTTTGCGCTTCATCTCCTTCACCAACAGTAACATCTCTAGTAATAGATATTCCATTGGGAGACAAAATTACATCATTAGAATATAAACGGTTATCTTCAATTGTAAAACCGCCAATCTTACCAAATTCAGCAGTAATACCAGCTTGCAAATATAAACTACCATCAGAATAAACTACAAATGTTGGGTCTGGATTACCATTCGTTTCTTTCTGGATTAAGATTCTGCGCTCTTTTCCTTTGTAATCTTCATTTTGAATAATATCTTCTGTCCCTAGTTTACCAATAGCAACAACAGCATTAGATAAAGAGTTTGTATCATCTCCGATGTACATTATACCAGTTAATGCCAAATTACCTTCATCCGTAGACTTTAAAGTTGGAGTGCCAGTATTATCTTGTAGCATTAATCCATATGACGGCGCGCCTTCACTATTAATACCAATTTGTCCAAGTTTTACTCTTGCAACATTATTTTTATCTAATACGCGAATATCGTTTGCACTATCAATTTCGACAGAGCCATTATTTGTTTTTAAATTAAATCCATTCCAAGTTAAAGAAAATTGAGCGTATTTTCTAATGTTATTAATAATATTGTCAAAACCTTTAATTACTGTTGTTTCTTCTCCAATATCATTAATAGAATCATCCTTAATCCCTGTTTCTGTTTCTGAGTAAGAGTGATTTGGCAGGAATGGTACTGTATTATTAAACTTACTGTTTCTAACTCCATAAATACCATACTGGTCAAAGCGAATAAAACTTGAAGAATAACCATATGACAATCCAGAACCAGTATCTTCATGCCATGAGAAAGCGTTTATACCATATTTATCCCACGCAAAAGTAGGATAACTACCATTCATAAGATTGATTTTCTCTACGTCTATTTGACCGGCAGTAAGGTATTTAGTATTTATTCCTGCGCCAGTAATACCAGAATTCCAGGTATTTCCACCGTCATTGCTAATAAAAATTCCGCCAGCAACAATTCTAACTTTTTCAGAAAAATTATTTAAATTAGAAACCTCAATGCCGCTATCATCAATTACAACGGAGTTTGTCTTAGATTGTGATAGTATAAAAGAGTTATTAGCTAAAGTATTTTGTAATGTATCGTGACTTATGGAATTCGTTGCGTCAATTATAGACGCGCGCTCATACACATTTTTATTTAAATTATAAGATTGAACAGTTGCAGTTGTTCTTTGAAACAAATCTTCAAATCGCGTCTTATAATTTTTTACTGTTATTTTATTATCTTTTGGAGAATCTAAGTCACTTTCTATCTCAGAAACTATTACTTTTTCTCGATATGGCCGCCCTGTACTGTCTCGTCCAAAATAATCAGGGTCTTCTACATAGGTAATATCTCCTAATTGATAGTTGTATTGTTCGTAATTATCTCCATTTACATAATCAATCGCTTGACATATGTCAAGAACATCTATTGTGTATTCTACAGCAGGGCGAGAAGATTCTAAGCAAACTTTTTGAGCATCTAAATAATAAGCATTAGGATCAATATAGTCGTCTCCTTGCCAAGTTCCTTCTTGTAAGAAACGAGAATAAATATTATAAAAAGTTTGATTTAATTTCTCTTTTTCTTTCGTTACATTATCCAATACTTGATTTATATTGTCAAGTTGAATATTTAACTTGCGTAATTTTTCTTGCTCATCCTCAAGATTTTTCTTAGCTTCAGCAACCGCATCCTGCGCCCGTTTCTTTAGCTCTTCAATATTTTGACTTTCAGAATAAGTAAGACCATTCTTCTCCTTTTCTAAAAGTTCTTTTAGCTCTTGGCGCGCAGCATCATAACTATCATTATAGAATTTAACTAATTCTTGAGAAGTTGAAACTTGAATTGCAATGCCATCTTTATCATCTTTTTTAACACTGGCTTCAGTATAGGTTGTGTTTAATTTTCCCAGGTTATATAAATATCCAAGATCACCGCTAGTTGTTCCGTATAAGTCTTTTAAGAGTTTATTTCTGTCAATCATTCCCACTTGTGTGAAGTAGTCAAGATTAATTAGAAATAGTTCCTTAGAAATATTATTGTCTGCGGTTTGAATTGAACAAATACCATCAGTTGAATTTTCATTATCAACTACTTCAACATACATTTTTGTTGCTAGAGCGTCGGTATTTACTGTACGAGAAATACTTGATAAGTTAACGTCAAAAGAAAATCCAGCGAAATTATCTTTACCAAACTCAGTCTTAAAGGTTAAATATTTACAAGGAAGATATGTTTGTTTATCAAGTTTAATCCTGCCATCCTCATCATGTAGAATATAAAAATGACTCCAAACTTCGAATACCTCTGCAAGACTTTGAATTAAGTTAAAACGATTAGATTTTTCCTCAACTAAAGAGCGTTGTTTTTCGTTTTTCTCTAAATAAACTGGTTGGAGTTTACCAATACGATATGTTCCATCTGGATTAATTTTAAAGTCTTCATCGTAATAATAATAATAAACTTCATCTTCCCCAGGTTTTAACTTCTTACCATCAATTGTATTGTATTCTACCCAGCCGCTATCTTCAAGACGATAAACTTGATAATTAGAAGTGGCAGTGTCAATATACTTCTGACGATATACGGCATCCTTAACTAAAGTCGCATTTGCTTCCTCTGTTGGCGCACCCACACCATAAAGTATCTTTACCTTATAGATATCGCCTTTTTGCTCTCCATTTGTATACTTGTAATATCTTGTTACTGTTTTAGGAGTAGCTTCTAAAGTAGTTTTATCTATTTCGATTTCTGTGGCTGGAAAGCCAAAGAAATAAGTAACGCTCCCATTTTCAGTATTAACTACTCTATTCTTAGTAGCATATACTTGAAGTTCTGGTTCCCATATTGTATCAGCGGTTTGAACCACTCTATAACCATAATAATGCGTTAAACTAAAAGATTTAGGTCTATTCTCCCCATCCTGAATATCTAAGCAAGTAATTTGCGCAGTTCTTAAAGAAAAATTGTTCGCGCTCTTATCATATATATAATCACTTTCTAGCGCATACCCATCAGAGCTTGGATTATATATAACTTGCATATTATCTGTTTTTTCAAGCTGAGTATATGGAACGTAAACAGTATCTCCTACCGCAAAAGTCACAACTTTAGAAGTCGGCTTATCAAATGTTTGAAGAGTATTCGCGGAAAATCCTTTTTTAACTTTTACTGCATATAAATATTCTAAAGAATATTCAGTTAAGTTGCAGCTATCATCTGGTATATATCTCCAGTCTGTTCCATCTAAGATAACATCAGTAAAATCTTTAATAGTTCCAATACAGTTTTCCTGATCTAGTGAAAAACTAATCCCCCAACCATTTTTAGAAAGCTCTGACATTGGAAGATACTCACAATTAACGGTATAAATCAAACCATTTTTATCATGGGATTCTTCCATGTTTTTGATAATAAAATCATACCATTCATTATCATATTTTAGTTTAATCTTTACCTCATTAAATAAAAATGGAACTAAAAAATTAGAAACTCTTTTATCATTTTCATAATAATAACCATAAATAGAGAATTCAAAATGAATTTCTCCTGAAACATTTCTCGTCAGAATTGGATTAAATGCCTTTCCAAGAAAGTCTGAATCGCTGTCACCAATCCTAACGGATTTGACTTCAGTCCAATAGCCTCCACGCTCTTTTACCACTACTGGTAAATCTTCTGTATAGGGAACCCATCTATCTTCCCAAACTTCAATAATATAAGGCTTCTTTTTTAAGTCTAGAAACATAAGCTCCCTCCTTAGAAGAATTTATAAGGATATGAGATAGAAACATCTGTCAATCCATCTACTAATTGTAATTTTACACCATTTTTATCTGTAATTGGGATAGTAAAGAAATCTCCCTGAGATAAACAGTCGTTTATTACTGTTACTTTTTTATTTACTCCATTTACAATGGTACAAGTAATTAATCTTTTCTTAGTGTCAATGGTGATAATTCTTTGAGGAGTTATATCATTTGCAGCAATAGTAAGATTCATCATCTTACTAGTTTCATATCCATCAACTAGAAGTTGAATTGAATGCGCCGCCCCATCTATTGTGAATTTAAGAACGAAATCTGTTTCCATGTCTCCACAATTATATAGGGGAATCACACCATTATTATAAGTATCAAAATAAGCTAATCCATCTTTCTTATTATTGGGTAATAACCCACTACTCTCAGACCATTCTTCCTTGTTGAGAACTAGTAGCCGCGCATCCGTCGCATTTAAACTATAATTATCCAGCCATTTATCAACTACATATCCAAATGGTTCATACGCAATGAAGCTAATACTTAGTTCTCCTTTATATAAGCGCCCACCCTGTTTTTTCGTTTGATCTACCGCATATAAATCAGTAACAGGTAAGTTATCCGCTTCTTCTTCCATACTAAAAGCTAAAAAAGAAAATTGTGGTGCGCTGCCAACTTTTACATAATATTGTACATAAGGTAACTCATCTAAAATTAGAGGGCTAACGTCACTGCTTAGCCATTTTTTAATTTCTCTTATCTCTTGTTCGGTGACAGAATCAAAAGCCATTGAAAAATTAAATGGCTGTTGAACATACTGCGTTCCAAAATAATATGTCCCGTTTCCTCCAGTATTCTCCGCGGTTAAACTCCTAAGAGTAGGAGATAGGTACTTTGAGTACCTATCTCCGCTACTTACAGAGTACAAACCGAACTGAGACGAGTGAATACCAGCGAACATAAAACCCGCATAATCTATTTTATTCACTTCTCTCATTGTTTTCTCCTTTATCTCGTCCGATTAATTAAATTAATATTGCGATAAGATGAACTAGAAAGAATCTTCTTCTGTACCTGTTCAATCGCTCTATCTACATCGTAGTCATTACTGATTTGATCTACTGTAATGTAAATTGTACAGTCTCCTGCTTTAGAATTAGGATTCATTTGAGAGATATTACTCATTTTAATAGAACGATTTAGTGCATCTTTTAGCATTGCGAAGTTCTTGGTATCTTCTGCGCTTAGGAACGCTTCTGGTTTGGAGGTAGAACCATGAACCATTGCTGGGCCAGTAAAATCTACAAGGCCGCCTTTGGAGAAGCCAAGTAAACTGCGATTAGCGATTAGCTCCTTAACGTAACGATTACTTGATCCAAGATTCTTTACACCCCAGTTATACATCTGTAATGCCATTGAAGATGTCTTTTTCCCAACAATACCATCGACAGCAATATAAGATTTCTTTGCTCCAGGCGCCCCTAATTTTGCAAGTTTATCATTATATTTAGAAATAAGATTATTAATCATGTACTGAAGCATTTTAATTTGTTCTTTCTGTGAATTATTAGTAGGTGTTCCTCCAGTGTTTCCACTAGAACTTCCGCCTCCGCCAGAACCAGAAGAACCGCTTCCACTACTGCCAGCATTAGAGCCAATTGCACCAGCATTAAAGTTATTATTTTTCTCACCCGCGCGATTGAGAGCATTTATCAAATCAACTTCAATATCTTTTGCAATTCTATCCATCTGTTCAGCCATTCTTAAATAATAGCCTTCAAGATATCTATTCATTTCAATCATATCAGAATTGATTTGTCTCAGGTAATCTTCTCTCTGAGCTTCAGATTTAGACCAATAATCAGGATTAGCTTCTGTCATTAACCTAACGGCTTCTTCAGGATTATTTTTCAACAAATCTTCTGCTTTTTGAGCATAAGTACCATTCTTTGTTTGCTGAGTAATTGAGTCTTCCATTAGCTCAATTTGGCGCTCATAGAATTCGACTTTCTTTTCAAAGTCTTCATCCATTTTATCTAAAATATTATCTATTTCATCATCTGCCAAATCTTGCTGCAAGGAATTTATCTCATCTTGCAATGAAGCAATCTGATTGGCGTATGCACCAGAGCTGTCTCTCTTTAGCAAAGAAAGCTTTCTTTGTTTTTCAGCTAAGCTCTCATAACTCTTATCTCTATCTCTTAACCTGCGGCGCTCTTCAACATTTTTCTTCAAAGAATCGAGATAATCTTGATCCTGCTTTTTGAGCTGGTCATAATAATCTTTCATCTTTTCTAATGCTTCTTTATCAATACTAATAAGAGCATCTTTTAATTGGTCAATTAAATTTAAGAAAGTATCGCGCGCTTTCTTATGAGATTCACGATAAGATTTTGCTAAATCTTTATAATACTTTATAATTTCACGAATAGCATCCTCAGCTTCTTGTGCGCGCTTATAATAGTCTTCCCACTCAGAAATCAAATCATCAACAGTTTCTTTTGCATCATCACCAAGATTATTATAAGAATCCCAATGAATCATCATATAACCATTGGCAGTATCAATAACATCCCCATACGATTTAATACGATCTTCAAGAGTATTTAAACCATACTTTAGTCCAGACATGTAGTCAGAATTTTCTTGGACTATTTTTTGATGTTGCGCTAAGATAGTTTTATTTGCTTCTTCTAGCTCATTTTGCGCGGCTATAACAGATTTCACATCTCCGGCATCAATAGCTTCTGCTTCTCTATCCATTATTTCTTCGCGCTCATCCATAAGTTGGTCTAACTTACGATTTAGATAAGCTAATTTAGAAATAAAGTTATAGTAAACATCAAGTGCGCTCTTGTACGGGTCTTTATCACTTGAACTACTCGAAGAAGATTTACTAGACTTTTTGGAAGAAGAAGTATTATTTTTACTATTGCTTAGATTGTCTTTGCGCGCAGTAGAGGTTTCTTCTTTTTGGTCTTCACTATAGTGGCCTCTAGAACCTTCTGCATTCGCCGCGAAAGAAATTTTATTTGTTCCACTTAGAATATCTTTAGTTACATCTGCGGGGAAAATCTGATCTCCCTTTTTAACTTTGACGATTTCTGGGCCTTTCTTACCGACGAGAGTAGCTTTATCTCCTCTGCGAAGTAATTCTGGGCCGATTTCACCAACAAGAGAATCCTCAGTTTTAGGTGCTGAAGGTGTACCAGAAGCATTAGTAGTCTCTGTATTAGCATATTTAAAGACGCCTTTTGCTCCAGTAGTAGAATTATTAGTAGAATCAGTATTTGAACCATCAGTAAATCCATTCTTCCAAGACTGACCTGCTGATTTACCTTTATTATAAAATACAGTATTATTATCAAACTTGTATTTTATTACTGCTGGGCCAGCAGCATCCATCCCTTGCTGCACATTTTTCATTGCAGTTTTACCAAACATATTAGGAGCGTCTTTTCCTTCAGCATTTTTGTATGTAATAGTAATGCCATCAGAAAAAACCTTTTCAAAGCCTGCTGCAACTCCAGCCGCAAATTTATTAATATCGCTTTCATTTTGTGCAGAAGCGATTTTCTTTTGGAGTTCATCATATGAATCAGCAATAGCAGTAATTTGTTTTATTGCGCCGTTAGCGTCTACTACAGTAAGAGATTTTGAAAGTTGAATATCAGATTTTTCACCGATTAGATTTAAGACTTCATATAGCTGTGCGCCATTAATACCAGCATTTTCAAGTATTGTTGATAAAGAATCAACGTCAGCAGCAAACTCTTCGAGTCCCCTTGCGCTTCCTCTTAAGCTTTCATCAGGAGTATATCCAATACTACCTAAGAAATCAAATCCGCTAACTTTATTAATATCTTTACCAAAAGCATCTGTTAGCGCATTTACAAGCTGGTCGCCAGTTTTTTGAACACCAGTTTCAGAATCAATCCAATCGACAATTCTAAGCGGTTTATCAGAAGAAATTCTCTTCCATTCTGAAATAAATTCGTCACGAGTAATGCCAAGTTGTTTCGCTATTGCGTCAGCCTCTTCCCCAGAGAACAACCAGTTCGTACCTTGGCCTAAGAAGGAATTTTTATCTGACTGAAGAGTTTTTATAGCAGCTTCATTGTCAATTTTTTTCTGTTGTGCCCATGTTTCTGGAGAGTGGGCAAGCCATACTGACCATAAAGATTGTATTAGTTCTTCTGACGTATTAGAGCCTTTTGCTAGAGAAGCCACAATTTCTTGTGTAGTTTTATTAGCCGTATCAAGAATAATATCGCCGTTCTCTTCTATCGTGGCACTAATACCATCTGCACTAAATACTCCGTTAGCTAAATCTTCCCAGAATCCATAACCTTCGCCAGAAGTCCAAGCATTTAGCTTTTTCCACATTTCTTCGCCAGCAGCAATAATATCGTCACCTTGGAAACTATCAACATAATCTTTTCCAAAAGCTTTTTCTAAAATATTAATTGCCTGTGGATTGCCGTAGTTCTCAGCTTCCCAAAATTCTTTTACAGCATCTGCTTGCTTCTTCCAGAAATCTACGCCCTCAGTAGCATCTAACCCTTCTTCGAAGTTTGCGATGTTATTTTTGACATCATTCAACAAATCATTGCTTGTATATAATGAGTCACAAAAATCCAAGAATTTATCTGTGAGCGCGCCAATCGTAATTTCACCAATAGAGAGTTGAGAAAGAATGTCTTTAAGAGTATCTGTTGAGATGATATCTTGTTTAACAATATCATCTAGCATTCCGCAGCTCTTGATAATTCCGTCTAAATCTTCATCACTTAATTCTTTTCCACTTTCTACAATCTTTTGAATATCTTCTTGAACTTTTTCCAATCCATCAGAGGACTGTGCAAACTCTCTCATCTGCGCGCCTGCGCTTATTTCTGCGCCATAGAGAGCAGTCATTTCTTCTGCTAGATTTTTTACAACAGAGTTATCACTATTACGCCCTTCAAATAGAGTTGCTCCAACCTCAACTGCACTTGTCCAATCATTAACAGAGGAAATAAGTTTCGTTACAGCCTTAATATCTTTTTCTGTACCATTCTTAAAAATATTAGTAAGAGAAGCAGTCATATTAGAAGCTTTAACAGTTCCACTGTCTAATGTTTCAAAAATCTGATTAAAAAGATTATTAAGTTGAGTAAGCTTATCTTCTCCTAAATCTAAAACAAGCTCGCCAATATAATCTTGAACAGAAATTCCTGCATTACTCGCAGTTTGAGCAATTCCCGCGCCATTTCCCTTGAGAATATTTTTAGTAAAATCGGTAACTTTTTGCTGAAGAGCTATGTTAAGATTTTTAGCAGCTTTTCTTAATCCATTTTCTGCATATTTTAAAATTTTAGCATCT
>ERZ1035037.391-NODE-391-length-13583-cov-7.994456_pt1 | contig 13583 bp, 10 predicted proteins | sample MGYA00520618_ERZ1035037 | MGnify/ENA primary metagenome ERZ1035037 (study PRJEB33766, sample SAMN09781741) | gut metagenome | biome: gut microbiome | host: Homo sapiens | place: Madagascar | study: EMG produced TPA metagenomics assembly of the PRJNA485056 data set...
CGCAGAGAAGATATCACTGAAGGTTAGCGCAGCGCAATCCGCAGCTGATAAGGCTAAAACTGCCGCTGGTACTGCACAGAGTTCTGCAGACGCAGCTAAGAGCAGCGTGGCAGAGCTGAAGGTTACAGTAAACAACATATCCTCTACAGTAGCCAACAAGGCTGATACGTCAACTCTTAACAGCAAGGTGTCAGCGCTGAACAGTTCAATATCGAGCGCAAAGCAGTCAGCTATAGATACTGTCAATGCACGCATAGATGGTGGAGTTGGAGAATTTTACCAGCAGTCTTCTCTTCCTAGTTTTTCCAGTCTTAGTTGGACAGATCCGAAGTGTCAGCGACATGCAGGAGCATTATGGTATGCAACATATCCTGCTCCCTCTGGCTATACTGCTGGTCATCTGTATAGATTCACGGTTATGCGAGGAACTGGAAGCAAATGGGAGGACGTCGATGATAGCATAGATACAGCGACAACCGTCACGCAGAATTCAGATGGATGGAGCGTTGCAGCAGGAATGTTCAGCGGTCAAACTCTTACAGCTAAGGGTATCGCTACCATCACACCAACTGTCAACTCACTATGTAATTCCCGCATCGATGACCGCAAGAATGAGATTCGAAGCGGTCTTGTGACAACGGCAGATTTCGCAGCGTTGCAGACAACGGTAGCAGGGCATACAGCCAGCATATCAACCAGCGTGCAGAAGGATGCTAACGGATATATCACGAATGCGACTATCAAGGCCGATAGAATCAAACTTGAAGGTCTGACAACGGTAAACAATAATTTCAAGGTCCTTGCAGATGGTTCTGTTGAATGCGTCAATGCGGATATTTCAGGTGACCTGAAAGTCACTAATATGAGATATGCTGCTGATATTGTAGTTAATGGCAAGGTAGCTTGTTCCTGCATCACTTCAGGGGGGAGTTTCGTCCTTCCAGACCTAGCTGTAGGAGAAATCATGAGGGTTGATGTTTTCCGCCCTATGATAACTCGCAGTACAATGCCTGTCACTCTGACTGCGGACAATGGGGTATTCTTGAAGAACAGTCAGTCATACTTAAGCGGAGAGTCTAAGCTGACATTGTACGGGTGGGTGCAGTTGATGGGAAGCAAGTGGATGGGTAAGACTTTTTGGGTTTATCAAACATTAGGTTATTAAATTTTTATTATATGAAAACAGCAAAACAGACGGTGAAAACCGAATTCGAGCCTATTGCGCTCGGTGAGAACGTGAATGTTAACTTCGAGCAGAATGTTACAGGTGATAATATCGTAACGAGAGGATATGTATCTCGCAACGATACAGGCGAATATCTCGGCAACATCTCAGAAGAGGACGGTAACCTTACCATCACCCTCAAGAAGGATGATGTCGGCAAGGAAGTGACTGCTCAGATTCTTGCATCAATCCCTGAGTGGCTTGACAGCATCAAGAACGCAGAATAAGAGAGGAGGTGCTTATGAGCGATGTGAAGGTGGGTACCAGCATCGAAGATGCAATCAAGAACTCAGATTGGTCTTCGGTCAGCATAGCCTTATGGCCGCATATTGTAGAGCAGATGAAACTTCACTCGAAGAACATCTTTGAGTGTGAAATGGTCTATGATCTTGCGCATATCAACACTGTTCCCGCCCTCTACGATGACAACAACGGCACTCGCAAGCAGGTCATCGTGCCTATGAAGGTGTTCACCCGTGATATTGACGCAGAGCTTGAAAAAGCTAAAGAGGTGACAACTGCTGCCCAAAAGGCAACTGACAAGGCGAATACCGCTGCTACCAATGCAGATAAGGCTCGGGAGGAACTAGAGACTAAGAAGCAGGAAGTAGATAATGCCGTAGCAGAGAGCAAGACCGCGACCGAAGCTGCTAAGAAGGCAACTTCGGACACGCTTGCAAGTAAGAAGGCTATCGAGCAGAATGAGGAAGCCCGCAAGACTGCAGAGCAGACTCGCGCAGCTTCCGAAGCTTCGAGAGTCAAGGCTGAGCAGGCGAGAGTTGAAGTAGAAATCAAGCGAGTTTCTGCTGAGTCTGCTCGTTCTTCCGCAGAGCAGAAGAGAGCATCAGCCGAAACAGCTCGAGCATCATCTGAAACGTCGAGAGTCAATGTCGAAAATCAAAGACAGGCAGCAGAGAGGGCCAGGAGTGAAGCAGAGGCTGATAGAGCCTTAGCAGAAGCAGGCAGAGGCAGTGCAGAGCAGGGTAGAGTCTCTGCTGAGAAGTTGCGAGAGACCAATACATCTACTGCTATAGCCAGCTCAGTAGTTCAGACCAGTCTAGCGAAGGAGCTCAATGAGCATCCTACTATTGCCGGAGAAAACGGCAATTGGTGGAGGTGGAACCTGCAGACTCACGCCTACGAAGATACCGGTATCATCGCAAGAGGTGGTGCGATGTACCCAACCTTCCGGCAGTCCAGGAACAAATTGTTGATGATCGACTACGGCTCAAATGTTTCTGAGCACGTTGTCAAACGTAGAAATAAATTAGTTATCAAGGTATAATGGCAGATAATACGAATATCATTGTGGTGGGCAATGTTGCCTTCACCGACAAGGGAGCGTGGGTCAAAGGCTATTCCTTCGAGTTCGAGGGAGAGACCATCCAGGGCTACGATGCCAATGACATCGTACATACTGCAAACGGTGTGTACGCATCTCTCATCGATGGCAATACAGCTGAGCCTTCAGACACCAGCGACTCCTGGCGCCTCTGGCTAGACAAGACTGCGGCAACTAAGGCCAAGAGTGCAGCCGATGATGCCAATAAGGCTGCGAATCTTGCCAATACTGCAGCTGCTTCTGCAACCGCTCAGGCAGCAGAAGCACAGCAGCAGGCTACAGCAGCAGAGCAGCAGGCGCAGCTTGCAACGGAGGCTGCAGCGAGAGCAGACGAGAAAATCGCTGAGATGAACAGTCTCGCAGGTCAGATTGCGACTGGCTTCATCGCTCCATCTCGCATGAATCTCGGCTTTCAGGCAGAGATCAGCATCCGCAACAAGCAGAAGCAGAAGATTGAGGCGAGCATCCTGCCGGCATACTTGCCGCAGAGCGTCCTCTATCAGAGAGTAGAGGGTGATTCCGTCATGTCTGACCCTTCCGGCAATCTGACCGTCAAGGGAGAAGGCAAGACCAAGTTCTGGGTGATTCCTACAGCCAACACACCGCTATGGCAGGAGGTGACCATCAACGTCAGACAACCATATATGCGACTCTCTGCTACAGGCAAAATTCGCAAAAACGGCAATAAAATCCGAATTGTTTAATCGATTAAATATAATGTAATATGGCATTTACAGAGAATGAAGAGACGAAGCTGAAGGCTATCATCGCAGCCTTCGACAATGCTCAGCAGGTCGATGACCTGCCTCAGTCAGACATGTCTGCAACCGACAAGATTATCGAGGTCTTCGACAAGAAGTCGGGCAAGTCTGAGCAGATGACTATCAAGAATGCGGTACAGCTCGGTCAGCATCCATGGTGCGGTAGAGTGTGGAACCTCGACAACGCTACGCCTAAGGCCGCTGCCTATGTAGGCTCCCTCGAGCTCCTGCAGAACTTACACCAGGAACTCGGACTTGGCTGCTATCTGGTCAAAAATGACCACAGCCGTCGCAAGCTTGATTCCAAGGATCATTACAAGTATGCGACTGGTGAGGCGGCCAAGCTCGATGGTACCGAGGGACACTACCAGTGGGGTTGGTGCAAAGAGTGGTACATGGTCATCAAGACCGTAGGCAGACTCCACTACGAGATGATTAGCCCTTGGCCTATTCAGGGTGAGTTCAACTACAAGATTCCGATTGCCAGCATCTCTGCTGCAGGATTTGCGACACTCGAGCGCAGTACAGGCAAGCTCGTCAGCTACATCAACGATGGTGCTGACTATCGAGGCGGAAACAATGATGCGACTCTCGACAATACCAATCGCACGATGCTGGGCAAGCCGGCAACTCAGCAGACTACTGAGTACTTCAGAGCTGCAGCGCGCAAGAATGGTACCGGCTGGCTCTGCACGACGATGCGCCATACAGCTGCCATAGCAGTGCTCTTTGGAGTTATCTTCGGTACTCATTACGACCAGGCTGCTGTCAATTCTGCTAAAGATGAGAATGGCCTGTTCCAGGGTGGACTAGGAACTGGAGTAACGCAGATGCCTGACTGGAATGGCTACAACGGTTATCGCCCTGTCGTACCGATGTCTGCTGGCATCGAACTCGGAGACTCCTGCGGTGAATCTAGCTATGAGGTCAAAAAGGATGATGGTACCGTAGTCTATACAGCCAAGATTCCTAGCTTCTTCGGATATAAGAATGGATTCGGCAACCTCTGGCGTATGATGGATGATGAGCAGGTGCAGTGCCAAGAGGACACATCGGTTGTACACCTCGTTGCTCCATCCATCTATGGTACCTGGACAATAGGCAAAGCTGAAGGCATGATTGCCTACAGCAAGTCGGAAACAAAAGGTGAAGGTTGGGTGAAGGAACTGTGTATGGAGCACCTCGAGAACTTCCCGACTAAAAAAGGTGGTACAGAGACGACCTATTGGACTAGCTACTTCTGGAACAATAGTGGAGCGACATCCGGTTTTCGTCTTTGCCTCCGTGGTGCCAGTGCCCGCAATGGTGGACGTTGTGGTCTTTCGACGCTCGACGTTAGCGGTGCTGTCTCTGATGCCTATGCGAGCTGCGGTGCGGCCCTCTGCGAAGCAGCATCCGAGTGGTCTGTGGAGCCAACATACTACGCAGCTGCCTAGGCTGGCTGCGTAGGCTCAATAGACAGAACAATCAGAAGAATCTGGGGTTCCTGAGCACACGGCTCGCGCAGCGAGCCCCACCTTCCGCCCTTTGGGCGGACGATTTTTTTTTGAAATTTCGCTCTTTGACTTTTTTTCATTCCGATTTTTTTTAGTACCTTTGCAGCCGGAATAGAATCCAGGTTGTGATTCCCTGTGCCGGTTTTCGTCTTTGCCTCCGTGGTGCCAATGCCAACAATGGTGGACAATGTGGTCTTTCGACGCTCAACGTTAACAATGCTGTCTCTGATGCCAATGCGAACTACGGTGCGGCCCTCAACTTATAGAAATCCACAGTTTTTGTGTGCTTATGTGGAGAATCGGGAATCAGACCTTGCCCCAAGGCAGAAAATTCACTTATCTAGATTAGCTGGTAGATGATGACAATAGGGTCATCCGGTCGAAGGTTAGGACTCTTAATTAAGCAGACAACGGATTTGTACACCGCATTATACACCGACATGCACCGTCATATACACCGACACATACACCGACATATACACCATATTAGTTATCATTCATTAATTAATGCATAGTGAAGAGAATAGGTAATATATCCGTTATTGTCGAGACTTTACAGAATTTTCGTGAAGCCTTTTATGAGTTTTCGAAGCATAAGAGGTCGAGATTAAGCGTGCAAGCTTTCGAGGAGAATCTGGAGCAAAAGCTTCAGGCGCTTCTGCGTGCATACGAGGCTGGAACCTGGCATACATCGAAGTATGAAGCCAAGCAAGTGACAGAACCGAAGAATCGGACAGTCAACAAGCTGCCTGTTCCTGATCACGTCATCCAACATGCTGCCCTCAATCCATCGGAACCTTTGCTGCGTAGCAAGATTCCGTACAATTGTCCGGCAGGTACCAAAGGGCGTGGGACTCATTTTTTTTATAAGATTATCAAGCGTGATATTTACAATTCTCCACAGCAGGAGACTGCATATTGCGCACCCATGGACATACATCATTATTTTATGACCATCGATCATAATCTGCTGAAGAGAGAGTACCGGCTGTATATCAAGGACCGCAAACTGCTATACTTCATTGACGAAGTTGTTGACAGCTATGCCAATGGCGTTGTCCTCGGTGTCAAACTTACCCAGCTTTTAGGTCAACTATACCTGGTTAGATTCGATTATCTCGCTATGCGATGCTTCGATATCCTGGAGGATCCTGAGCGATATCACTACTGGCAGGCACGCTACGTCAGTGATATGCTCGTCACTTGCAGGACTGAGGAGCAGGCAAGACTGATAACTAGTGTACAATCACTGAATGAGCGATTCAATCGCTTCGTTCGGCAAGGACTCAGCTATTATTATAGGTTCATGGACAATATCTTCATTTTGCATGAGGATAAGGTCTTCTTGCGCCTGATGGTCGAATTGAGCGCTATGCATCTGTCGAGAGATTGGAAGCTGCAGATTAACCGGTCGTGGAATGTTCATCGCACCTGCGATGGCATTGACTTCTGTGGGCAGGTCATATATGCGGATCATGCCAAGATACGAAAACGTAGCAAGCAGGCATTGTGCAGGCAGGTCGCAAGACTTCGTAAGAGAGGCTATAGTAATGAGCAGATCAGAGTCATAGCCGCATCGAGGCTAGGAATTGCGAAACACGCAGACACAAAAAACTTATTACAGAAAATCGGAATGAAAACTTATAGAGACAACCTCGGCATCAAGAGAGGGGAAATTCCCTTCGCAAGTATGACCAAGCGGCAGAAGAAGCACATAGGAGATGTTTTGTGCAAGGATGGAATCGACTACGAAGATCATCTTATCCTCATCGAGGACTACAAGATTGATAAGTCAACAGTTAGCTTCAAAACTCAACAGGTCGAAAAAGTGGATGAACACGGCAACAAGTTCATCGTTCAGGAGAAGGTTCCGAACGACAGACTGGCGCTGAAGTTCAGATACATCGATCATGTGGAGAGAAAAGAGGAGTTGGATGAGAACGGGGAACCTATCGAGGTTCCGCACTGGAAGGATGAAACCTGGTGGTTGTATTCCGGTGCAGAGATTCTTATAACACAAGCACGTGAGGAATGGTGCTTCCTGGAGAAGCCGTTTTATGTTGTAGTCGGAGAGCTGAAAAACAAATTCGGCAAAACGTTTTACAAGTTTATATAGTAGATGAATAAGAAAATTTATCTCGTTCGAATGAACTACGTCAGATACGACGGAAATCACTATCTGTTATATCTGAATGAGAAGAGAATTGAAAACTATCAGCCAGACTCGAATATGATGGAGTCTGAGAGTGATGGTGAGACGGTCACAGCATATAGTTATGAAGGTAGCGAGCCGGATGGCTCAGTCAAGATTGAGGCTACTTCAGCAGGTTACAACGATTTCGTGGCAGGACTTGTCAGAACCAAGTACAGCCAGAATGACGTTGAAGCGATCCTCTGCAACCATGGAGATGGCGATTCTGCTCACGAGGCAGAATACCAGGCATTCCAGGAGTGGAGAGAGCAGGCGAAGGAAATCGCCAAGGAGATTCTCGAGCGAGATATTGCATAATCAATACGGCAGGTAGTCATAGCATTACCTGCCGTATTTTTATTTTTCCCTACATAATTGTATTTTTGCATAAAAAAGAGAATAAGATGCAGAGAAATACCAAGGATTGGATACACTATCTCAGCGCTGCTCTAGTCTTGATTGCAGCTATCGCTCTAGTGTACATCAGCTACTTTTTATCACACGACGTGACATCAAACGTTCTGTGGTACTTCGGTCAGAGTCTCATGTATGTAGCTACCGTTTTTGGTTTCGCTCTTACATTCGATACTCGAGTCAAGGACATTATTAATAAATACATAAATCATGGGGAGAAAGATTAAATTCATTTTCGTTCATTGTACAGCAAGCCGACAGACATGGACTGTCCAGGCCTTGCTGAAGGAATTTACTGCCAAAGGTTGGCATTATCCTGGTTATCACTGGGTAGTTACCGCAGATGGCGTGCGCACGCAGCTGATGACAGAAGACCTTCCATCCAATGGTGTCAAGGGTCACAATCACGAGGCTATCAATGTCGCATATATGGGTGGTATCTCGCGAACAGGCAAGCCTATCGATAACCGAACAGATGCGCAGAAGGAGAGCCTTCGCGAACTGCTGAAGGAGCTCAGACAGAGATACCCTGATGCCAAGATACTCGGTCATCGTGATATCTCGCCTGACAAGAACCACAATGGCGTGGTTGACCCTTGGGAGCGAATCAAGGAGTGTCCTTGCTTCGATGCTATTCCAGAATATGCTGACATCTAAATCGTAGGATATGAAGAAGATTCTGAGATTCATAGGCATTATCATCGCAGTGATACTGGCTATCGCTGCATTCGTCTGGTTATTCGACTCGAGACAGAAGCGAGCGGAGAAGGAGTTGAGGGAGCAGTTCAACCAGCTGGCGCTGAACTATGCGCCAGCTAAGCGTGATACCATCAGAGATTCCGTAAAAGTCATCACTCAGCAAGTGCTGATGATGCCTCCTGATGAGTATAGGTCATACGCCATTGACCGGCAATTGCTCAAGGATATCAATCTGCAGGTGAAGCAGATTGTCGCTGAACAGCGAACGGTAGTTGTCACTGCCGATTCCGTCAAGACGAAGCGCAGAGACCATATCTATAGCTATAGTGATGCCTGGCTGAACTTCCGGCTCAACACCGCAGACTCTATCCTTACATATAAGGCAAGAGACAGCTTGCAGACCATCATCGCAAGGCAATTCAAACATAAATTCTTGTTTTGGAAGTGGGGTACCAAGGGATACCAGGTCAAGGTCATTAACTTCAACCCACATTCCACCATATCTTATAATAACTATATCCAAGTCACCGAATAATGGCAAGACAAGAGGTATATACAACCGTAGTGAAGCTCAATTCAGAAGAGGCGAAGAATCGTCTGAAGGAGCTCGAAGATAAAGTCGCTCGTCTGAAGAAGGCAAAACAGGATGCCTTCTCGACGGGCGATTCCCGTTTAGGCGCATCCCTCGCCAAGGACCTGAAGGCTGCCGAGCGAGAGATGAAGCAATTCAAGAACTCGACCATGAGCGTCAAGGAGACGCTCGAAAATTTGTCATCTGCAAGTCTCGGACAGCTCGAGAAAGCAGCCCGACATCTGAAGGGTCAGATGAAGGCGGCATCTGATCCGTCAGACTATGCCAAGCTGGAGAACCAGCTGAGCAAGGTCAAGGAGCAGATGTTGCAGCTGAAGGGTGCGACCCGCAAGGCTGACGAAGAAGCACATCGCATGACTGCGACCTTGTCTAATCTGAAGCACGCTTCTCTCAACGACCTCAACTTCACATCAAGCAAGCTGAAGTCGCAGATGGCTGATTTCGACCCTCAGTCAACCATGTACGCCTCTCGAGCAGCCCAGCTGAAGCAGGTGGAGGCAGAACTGGAGCGCATACATCAGAGTGAGCGCAGAGTCGTTACTCTGATGCAGCAGTATGACAAGGAGATTGAGGAGACCAACATAGATATCAAGGAGACCAAGCGGCAGATGCAGCTTGTCAACCGCACGATGTCGAACCTGAAGACATCATCCATCCGTGACCTCGAATTCTCCATCAAGGCCATCAATCAGCAGATGGCTGGCATGGACCGCGGTACCGAGAAGTTCAAGCAGATGCAGCTGCAGGCGAAGCAGCTGAAGGCTGAGCTGCAGGCTGTCAGAGCCGAGGGCGTAGCCCAGGAGTCCTGGATCAAGCGCTCTGCTGATACCTTCAACCGCATGCAGGGACTCGCCATCAGCGCCATCGCTGCAATCTCCGGCATCACCTTCACTGTCAAGAAGTGTGTGGAGGAGTATGCCAAGATGGATGACGAGATGACCAACGTCCGCAAATATACCGGTCAGGCAGCAGATGAAGTGGAGCGGATGAATGAAGATTTCAAGAAGATGGACACACGAACTCCTCGTCAGAAGCTCAACCAGCTGGCAGAGGATGCCGGTCGATTAGGCATCACGTCAACAGCTGCCATCGAAGAATTCGTTGATGGTGCCGATAAAATCAATGTCGCACTCGGTGATGATCTTGGAGACAAAGCGGTTTCGCAGATTGGTAAGCTGGCGCAGATGTTCGGTGAGGACAAGACCAAAGGTCTGAGAGGAGCCATGCTCTCTACCGGTTCTGCCATCAATGAGCTGGCGCAGAACTCTTCTGCTTCAGCTGGCTATCTCGTTGACTTCACGGCAAGAGTGGCAGGTGTGGGCAAGCAGGCAGGATTCACGCAGGCGCAGATTATGGGTCTCGCTTCCGTTCTCGATCAGAACATGCAGCAAGACGAGACAGCTGCTACTGCAGTGCAGAACCTTCTGGCAAAAATGTTTCAGGACTCCGCAAAGTTTGCAAAGATTGCAGGACTCAATGTCAAGGAGTTCGCCAATACACTGAAGAAGGATGCCAACAGCGCACTCCTCCAATTCCTGGCAGCCATGAGAGCCAAGGGCGGTTTTGCCGACCTTGCACCAATGTTCGAGGAAATGAAGATGGATGGATCCAGGGCTACTGGAGTCCTCACCGTCCTCGCTGATAAGCTCGATGATGTCAAGACTGCTCAGCAGTTGGCCAACGAGGCATACGAGGAGGGTACTTCCGTCATCAACGAGTTCAACACGCAGAACGAGAGTGTACAGGCGCAGCTTGACAAAGCTGGCAAGAAGTTCCTGGATCTCTCGATTTCACTCGGTGAGAAACTATACCCAGCTGCTCGCCTCTGTCTGTCAACGGCAAGCATTACAGTTCGCATCCTCTCAGAAGTCGTTGACTTCGTCATCAAATATCGTACTACGATTCTTGCTCTCACCGCTGCCATCATCGCTCTGACAGTTGCAGAATCTGCACACGTCATCAAGCTGAAGGCGATTGCATTGTGGAATAATGTTGTGATAGCCGGCTCCAAGAAGCTGTGGGCAGTTCTAGTCGCTCACCCATATATGGCTGTAGCTGCTGCCGTCACGGCATTGATTGCAGTTCTGATAGACCTCAACCGTCAATCTGATACTGCAGCGAAGATCTCCCAGGAACTCAATGACATCAGAGAGCAGTCACAGAAGGAGATAGTTGAGGAGAAGACCAAGCTCGAGAACCTTCGCAAGGCTGCTATGGATGAAACTAGGTCGCTCAATGAGCGATATGCGGCAATCAGTGAACTGAACCGCATTGTACCGAATTATAATGCCTCTATCGACAAGACAACCGGCAAATACATTGAGAACAAGCAGGCACTCGATGAATACATCGCATCACTCGCTCATCTCTATGAGGTCCAGGGAGCGAAGAAGCGAATCCAGAAGTTATCAGAAGACAAGGTAGATTTGGAGCTGAAGAAGCAGAAAGTGCAGGAGCGATATGACGATGCCAAAAAAGCTGGTTTTGGCTGGTCATACTCATCAATCACTGGCGCAACTGGCAATACACGAATTGATGCCAGCAGTCACCTCAAATCTGAGCTTGAAGATATCAACGCTAAATTGGAAGAGAAGAATAAAATTTTATCCACAATCACCAAGGTATATGGCAATGATATTCAGAGCCAGGAGGTGCAGAAGGTCATCGATAACAACAAAAACAAAGGCGGTGGAGGTTCAAGTGGAGAGACTGAAAAGGAGCGTAAGGCTCGCGAGAAGGCAGAGAAAAAAGCTGAAGCTGAAGCTCGCAAGCGTGAGGCTGAAGCCAAGCGCAAGCAGAAGCAAGCTGCTGATTCCATCAAGGCTGAGACCAATCAGCTTTTAGCTGAGAATGCCAAAGCTTATGCGGAGGGTACCAAGACATACCAGCAGTTCGTGGATGATCGTCAGTCAATACAGTTGAGTGGCTTCGAAAAGCTGAAGCAGCTCTATGGTGAGGAGAGCAATGAGTACAAGCAGCTGCTTGATAACCAGGTGAGCGCTACCAAGCAGCATGATGATGCCATCCTGAAGATGAATGAGCAGACCATTGAGCGCGAACGCCTGATCAAGCAGGCGAACATCAAATCTCAGTACAACGATGTGAAATCTGATATCTATCAGAATGACATCGCTCTCGATGAAGCCATCTATCAGAATGATGTTGATGCTATGCAGAAGCGCCTTGCACTCTACAATAAGGGCAGCGAGGAGTGGCTAGATCTGAAGGCTGAGATGGAGCAGGCTGCGCTCGATCATCAGCTGCAGATGCAGGAGGCATACCAGAACCAGCTGCGTGAACTCCGTCAGCAGTTCGGCAAGCAGGACATCGAAGCTGAGAAGCAGATGTATCTCAATGGTCTCGAAAACATCTACAAGCAGGGTCTCATCAAGGAGGAGGAATATCTGCAGATGAAGCTTGATCTCATCGAGCAGTATGCAGAACGCAAGGCGCAGCTCGAAGCTGAAGACCATGGTGCAGGCTCTACCCAGCTGAAGGTGGATAGAGTCTCAAACCGTATGGTTAACCAGGCTAAAGCAGACGCAGGAGATGCGCAGAACCCTGCAAATGCTAGCTTCGGAGGCTACTTCTCATCTCAGATTGCCAACTACCAGAACACGATGGAGAAGCTGAAGGAGCTGTATGGTGACGATGAGCAGAATCATGCTGCCTATATGCAGGCGAAGGCGATGGTGACTGCTGACTTCCTCAACGATATGGTTGAGCAGACATCCGCAGCCTACAACGGCATCAACAACATCCTCTCAGCTGCATCAGCCTACGCACAGGCTTGCTCAGACCTTGAGCAGGCGAAAATCTCCAAGAACTACGAGAAGCAGATTGCCGCTGCTGGCAATAACTCGAAGAAGAAGAAAAAGCTCGAGGAGAAGCGTGACAAGGAACTGGCAGCTGCCAAGTCGAAGGCTAACAAAAAGGCTATGAAGATCGAGATTGCTCAGGCAATCGCATCTACCGCCATGGCTGCTATCAATGCATACTCTTCTGCAGCTGCCATCAAGGGTACTGGCTGGTTGCTTGCACCTATCGCTGCCGGCATGGCCACAGCTGCTGGTATGATGCAGATTGCGACAATCAAGAAGCAGCATCAGGCAGAGGCTGCAGGGTACTACGAGGGTGGTTACACCGGAGGCAACCGCTATCGCAAGGAGGCAGGTGTGGTACACGAAGGTGAGTTCGTAGCCAATCATAGAGCGGTCAACAACTCTTCCATCAGACCTGCATTCGACCTCATCGATAGAGCGCAGCGCGCCAATACCGTAGGCTCTCTGACCGCTGATGACATCAGCAGAGCACTGGGAGCAGGAGCCAGCGCAGCTGTCGTTGCTCCTATTGTCAACGTCAGCAATGACAATACCGAGGTACGCCAGTCTCTCGATGGAGTCAACTCTGCGGTCAGCAGACTCAACGAGAATATTGAGAGAGGTATCAAGGCAGATGTGTCTATCGCAGGCAGAGACGGCATCGACCATAAACTCAATGAATATCATCGTATGCTAAACAATAAGTAGATATGATTACATGCATTATCAATGGCCATAGAGCCTATCCGATATCCACATCATCCATCAAGGTGACATACGCTAATCAGTATGTCACCGATGATGGTGAGTACACCTACGATATCACCTTCCCGATGAATATCCTGGCCAACCGGGAAATCTTTTCCAATGTATCCCGACTGGAAGTCAAGAAAAACATCGCCAAGTTCGATGACTGCAAGCTCTATGTTGATAGCAAAATCATCATGAGCGGTGTTGGTACCATCCTCTCGGTGAATCAGCAGGAGGTCAAGCTGCAGATTGTTGGCGGCAAATCACGCACCAAGTTCAACAACAAGATGAC
>ERZ1035037.394-NODE-394-length-13517-cov-26.500891_pt1 | contig 13517 bp, 19 predicted proteins | sample MGYA00520618_ERZ1035037 | MGnify/ENA primary metagenome ERZ1035037 (study PRJEB33766, sample SAMN09781741) | gut metagenome | biome: gut microbiome | host: Homo sapiens | place: Madagascar | study: EMG produced TPA metagenomics assembly of the PRJNA485056 data...
ACATATGAACATATGAACATCTGTTCACTGGTAATTATTGTTATGTCAAAATTTGGTTAGTCATTACCATAAAATGACAATTCCAGTTAACTGGAAAGCGAAAGGAAAATACAATGGAAAAAACAGTAGCAAAGACAGAAGCGACAGCAATGATAAACGGGTTCAATTTCAGGAATCCCGAATTGAACAGAGCAAGCGAAAAAATAGCGCTCTGCATAGGCACGGCGGAAAAACTTGCGTTTGGTATTTGCGTAGTACTTGCGGACATTGATAATACGCAGTGTTTCAAAGATGACGACTTCAAAAGCGTCGCCGACTATGCAGAAAAAACGTTCGGTTATAAAAAATCGTCCGCTAATAATATGCTCCGTATCGGAAAAATGTATACAAATCCCGAACACAACGGGTCAACGCTTCCGCATAGCACTGTAAAGGATTTTACAGTATCGCAAATATCTGAAATGCTTACCGCAAAGCCCGCGGCGCTGGTAGAAGCGTGTGAGAAAGAACGTATTAATCCGAATATGACTCAAAAAGAAATCCGCGAAGCAATCAAGGAGCTCAACGGCAAAAAGACAATTGAAGGGGAAGCAAAAGAGCTTGCCACCGAAAAGGCGGAAAAGAAGAAAGCAGAACCCGAAAAGGCTCTCGAAGGTTTGACTAATGACGGTATAAAAGCATACAGGGAATTCCGCCGGCAGATTGATAAGGCAATGGGCGAAAAGTGGTATAATATGGTAACACTTACATTTATTAAAGAGGACGGCACAAAAGAGGAAAAAACTCTTAAAGTGGAAGATTGGTACGGTAAATCTATTGAAACAGAAATAATTGAAAAAATGGAAAAGGCAGGTAAATAACCCAAAATGTTAACAATAGGGATTATTATAACAACCGTGGGGCTTCTTGGGTGCGGTTATATAATAGCAAAATATGGAAAGAGTGGGCTCTAACGCCCATTCTTCCATAAAAATTTTTGTTAAATTTTGGAGAAGTATATGGACAAGTTTTTTAATTTTATTTTTTGTATGTGGTTAGCAATTCTTGGAATATTTGCAACATTTTTAATAGGATGGGTAATTGTAAATATTTTGCAAGGAAATGTAACGCTGGGTATTGAAAAATCAGCGCTAAATTTAATATATTAAAAAATCCAGTCAACTGGAAAAAGACATATAAATCTTAATTTAGGTGAAGAATTTGATTTAGTTATTGAGTTTTAACGGTTTTCACAAAACCGTAATTTATAAAATATTTTAACAATTCCAGTCAACTGGAAAGAAAGAGGTACACAATGACAAAGTTCACAGAAATGGCAAAGAAAGAAACCAGTGTTTCAAGAATTCTTGAAAACAGAGAAAAAGCAAGTGTAGAAGATATTATGCACGATTACCCGAACGGCGTGACAATAATAGACTTTGACCTTGTAGCGCTTGAAGATACGACATTCCCCGTATTTGCAATAGCGGAAAACCCTAAAGTAGCATTTTTCGGCGGCACAATTCTTAATAAAATAGTTGCTAAATGGCTTAGCGCATACGACGGCGATCTTGAAGAGTGTGCAGCAGACCTTAGAGCCAGCGGTGGTGTAAAAGTTAGACTTTCCAAAGGAAAGACAAAAGCCGGACAGAGAGTAACGCTTGTTGACATTATAGACGAATGAAATACTATAATCAAAGAGAGCTTGGAAAAATATGTAGATATTATCGTAAGAATTATACTACATATACACAAGCCGACATAGGAGCTGAACTGTATTACTCAGAACAGGCGATAGGATGTTTTGAACGTGGAGTAGCCGATACAGCTTCGATACTTCAATGGTATGTAAAGCACGGCTTGACAGGGTTCAAAATGGATGAAATATATAATATTTTGAGAAATGCCGAAAAACTATAAATGGTATGTATATGCTCCGCTCAACGAAAAACGTTGGGCGGACGTACGCAAAAAAGAAAATAGGGAAGAGTTCATAAGTGCAGTTAGAGAAATGTCAAGAATTGCTAATCAGAGAATAAATCAACTGAAGAAAAACGAATGGTCTAAACGCTCTCCTGCATATATAGCGTGGGAAAAACACGGTTTGGGCACGTTTGGAAATGTTAATTACGATGATTATACTGAATTGGTAAAAGAATATGCAAGAGTATCTGATTTCTTAAGAAGAAAAACAACAACTATAAAAGCTACCGAAAAGTATATCACCAAAATTGAAAAACAGTTTAATATTAACTTTAAGACACCTGAAGATTATGATAAATTCTGGGAAGTATTCTCAAAATTTGAGGAACAATTCAGAGAATTTGAGTCTTTTATATATAGGGGAACCATAATTTCAGAATTAGCTGATATATATGAAGCCGCTGATAGTGTTGAAGATATGACTTCAAAATTAGCAACCAGATATTTGAATATGCGCGGAGAAACGCAATCTGCTTATGAGTCCATCCCCGATGTTCAAAAATTTAATGAAATGTTTCAGGAGGATGACGGTGGTTTTATATTCTAACCCTTATTTCTTCCAAGACTATCAGATTTTTTGTAAAAACAGCATTATCTGAATTTAATCTTGTAAGAGATAATAAAAAAGTCAATTACGTAAATATTCCGTGTGCATTTGACATAGAAACTTCATCTATCCAGTCAACTGGAAATAAGATAGCTTTTATGTATGAATGGACATTAGGGATTAACGGTTATGTTCTAATAGGCAGAAAATGGGAAGAATTTATGACTGTATGTGAATACATACATAAATCATACTCATTAGATGATAAAAATGTATTGATAATTTATGTGCATAATTTATCATTTGAATTTCAATTTTTACGAAAAAGATTTAATTGGAAATCAGTTTTTAGCCTTGACGAACGTAAACCAATCAGAGCATTAACCGATATGGGCATTGAATTTAGATGTTCATATTTGTTAAGCGGCTATTCACTTGCGAAGTTAGCAGAGCAATTGACCGAATATTCGGTAGAAAAAATGGTAGGCGACTTGGATTATAATCTTGTACGTCACGCAGAAACACCTTTAACTGAAAAAGAATTAAAATACTGTATAAATGATGTGTTAGTCGTAATGGCTTTTATCGCAGAAAAAATACACAAAGACGGAGATATTACACAAATACAGCTAACCAAGACAGGTTATGTCAGAGATTATTGTAGAAAAGAGTGTTTTTGGCACCACGGTTCAAGGAAAGATAATGAAAAAGTTTATTATGCTTACAGAAAATTGATAAATAGTCTGACTTTAACTCCAATTGAATATGCCCAATTAAAAAGAGTCTTTATGGGAGGATTTACCCACGCAAACCATTTTTATGTGGACAAAATTTTACATAATATAAGGTCATTTGACTTTACGTCCTCATATCCAGCGGTAATGTGTTCGGAGATGTTTCCGATGTCGAGTCCCGAACATATAGTATTAAAAAGTAAAGAAGAATTTTTAGAAAATATTGAAAATTATTGCTGTATGTTCGATATAGAGTTCAGTCAACTGGAAAGTAGAATAGAATACGAACACCCATTATCAAAAAGTAAATGCGCAACTATCGAGGGATACATAGAAGATAACGGTAGGATTGTATATGCAGACAGAGCCGTAACTTCATTAACAGAACTTGATTATAAAACATTTTCTAAATTTTATAAATGGAAAAATTGCCGAATATTCAACTTCAGGCGTTTTAAGAAGGGATACCTCCCAAAAGACTTAATATTATCAATATTAAAATTTTACGGAGATAAAACAGAATTAAAAGGTGTTGCAGGAAAAGAAGTAGAATACCTCAGTTCAAAAGAAAAGGCTAACGCTAACTATGGAATGATGGTAACCGACATTTGTAGGGATGAGATAGTATATACCGATGAATGGGGTACAATGCCCGCGGACACAGATGAAATTATTTCACGATATAATAAATCAAGAAATAGATTTTTATATTATCCGTGGGGAGTGTGGGTAACAGCGTATGCAAGATATAATTTGTTTAGCGGAATATTAGCATTTGGAAACGATTATGTTTATAGTGACACTGACAGTGTAAAAGTGCGTAATTATAAAAAGCACATTAAATATATTCAATTTTATAATAAAGTCATTAAATATAAACTTGATATGTGTTTATCTCATTATGGAATACCAACAGAATTAACAGCACCGAAAACAATAAAAGGTGTTATAAAACAGCTCGGAGAATGGGATGACGAAGGAATGTATTCACGTTTCAAAACGCTCGGCGCTAAACGCTATATGACTGAAAAAGACGGTAAAATATCCCTAACTGTCGCCGGATTAAATAAACACGTGGCAATTCCGTACCTATTAGATAAATTCGGCGATAAGATATTTGAGAACTTCACGGATGAGCTATATGTTCCACCCGAGCATACGGGGAAACTCACACACACCTATTTGGATTACGAGCAATCAGCAATAGTAGAAGATTATTTAGGAAATATTGAGCCAATTCACGAATTATCTTCAATACATCTTTCACCTTGTGACTTCACACTATCCTTGACGGAAAATTTCAAGAAGTATCTGCAAGGTAAGATATTAGAAATGAGGTGATAAATCCAGTCAACTGGAAATATGAAATATTATTCACTAAAAAGAATTTTAGCGGAAAAAGCTCAATATAATATGGTAATAGGTGAACGTTCAAACGGTAAAACTTATTCAGTATTATATTATGGGATTGAAAATTATTGCAAGGACGGCTCACAACTTGCAATAGTTAGAAGATGGCAAGACGACTTTCGGGGGAAGCGTGGAGCCACAATGTTCGACGCCTTAGTTAATAATGACGTAGTTCGTAAATTAACAAAAGGTGAATGGACTAATGTATATTCATATAGCGGTCGTTGGTATTTTTGTAAATACGATGAAAATGCAAAAAGAATAGTAGCGGAAGAACCGTTTGCCTACGGTTTTGCATTATCGGCAATGGAACACGATAAATCAACGTCCTACCCAAGAATTACGACAATACTATTTGATGAATTTCTTACAAGAGGGGCATATTTACCGGATGAATTTGTTATGTTTACAAACGTGTTGTCAACAATAATCCGTCAAAGAGATAATGTAAAGATATTTATGATGGGTAACACGGTAAATCAGTATTCACCATATTTTGCCGAAATGGGTTTAACAAGAGTTAAAGATATGAAAGCCGGCACAATAGATGTTTATCAGTATGGCGAAGAGGGTAAATTACGTGTAGCTGTTGAATATGCAGAAGCAAGTAAAGAGGGTAAAAAATCAGACGTATACTTTGCGTTTGATAACCCTAAATTAAAAATGATAACTACGGGTGTATGGGAAATAGATATATATCCACATTGCCCGTATAAGTACAAACCAAAAGATATACAATTCACCTACTTTATTAAATTCGGAGGCGATACGTTACAATGTGAAGTAGTGTTATTTAATAATACAACATTTACATTTATTCATCGCAAAACAACCGATATAAAATACGAGGATTTTGATATAATATTCTCACCTGAATATGACCCACGCCCTAACTGGCGACGTAAAATAACAAAACCGACGTGTGATTTAGAGAGAAAACTTCTCGCATATTTTGTAAAAGATAAAGTATTTTATCAAGATAATGAAGTAGGTGAAATTGTGCGAAATTATTTAATATGGTCAAAAGGTGGTGAAAAATAATGAACATATCTACAAGAGAATATATTGAAAGTTTAATACAAGAAATAAATCCAAGAGTTATTAGATATTTATACAATGTAAAAACACTATGTTATTCAATATGTTTTCGGATAGATGATGAAATAAAACATATAGATAATTTATCAGAAGTAGATATAATAACTCTATTGGAAATGTTAAGGGCGATTAAATATGATACTTAAACTTATATCAAATTACGTTGAGTCATTTATTGATTATTGGAATGAAACTCATTCAGATAAAATGTCAGTAGGCTATTCAAGAACATTCAACGACAAATGGCGCTGTAAAGTGGTAATAGGTAATCAATCTTACACGTCAAATCCGATATCTCAATTTGACATACCCTCATTTATAGACCGCACCGCCGAAACCTATGTTAAACTTCCATAAAGAAAAGACTTCCAGTCAACTGGAAGTCTTTTTATTTTAGAGAATAACACCCTCTTGCATTGTTGAAACAATCATATCAAGTTCAGGCGCCGTTGCGTTAATACCGTCAGTGTGCATACTTGATACTTCGGTATATCCAGTCAGTTCACCTATTTTCTTAACTTTCATAAGAGGTCTACCTGCCAAATGATTGTAACCAACGCTTTCAATAGGAACGCATCTGTCAATAACTATGAAGCAATTATAACCCTCTGCAAATGATGTCAAATCCCCAGCGTTTCCACCCAAAGAACCAACCACTTGAGGCGAGGTAAACGTATTAGCTATAAATGAATTGGTTCCTTTAAGAAGATTGATAGCACCGCCGGCAAATTGTTCAATACCGCCAATTGCTTGAGACTGACTTTGAGATTTGCTATATTTATATCCACCCATAGCCATATCAAAACCAGCATCCAAAGCATTATTTAAGTATTGAGTGCCATTTTGAATAAAATATTTACTGACATTAACCTTAGACGTTGACGAATATGGCACATCTGTACCAATAACTCCTTGAAACCTATACAACACTTCCGATGAACTGTCTACAATATATGCAGTACACCCGCCTGTATTTATATCAATTAAATACTTAACACTAATAAGTTTATTAGTAATTAAAGCGGCATCCAAATTATACCAACCTACAAATGGTAGATAAATTCGATATTTTGTAAAAGGTTCATAATCTAAAAACCCATTAGCAGTAGGAACAGTAGTTGCGCCCATTTCTACTATAAATGTGTTTCCAGATGAACCTATATGATATCCGTTTACACTACTATCTTTACCCATAAAAGTGATGTTAGACACAGCGCCGACAGGACACCGTATTTTCATATTTAATGGATATATTCTGAATGATACAACGCCTGATGATAAATTAGTTTCCCAATTCTTCCATTTAGCATCTGGCTCTAATCCAGCAAGAACGGTTACAAGATTTTTAGCACTAGCAGAAGTGATTGCAAATGTATCACAGGCATCATTAGTAACTTTTATATTTTTCAATCCATTGTTATCAATCATTTTATCACCTGCACTACATAAAAATAATCTTCGGTATGCGGAAAATCGCCATCGTCCATATCAACCGACATTGCGCTTTGTGTAAATGGTTTAATTTCACGGACAACATTAACTTGTGTACTTCGTCTATTATCAATAAGATAATCATTGAATTCAAATTCATTTCGTGCAATAAACCCATCACATTCTTTAATCTGTTCCTTAAAACTCATAAGAACGTCCACCGACAGACTTAAAGTCCATACATTATTTCTTAAAGAAACAATATTATCAATGAAATAATATCTATTAAAATTCGGGATATAAACATAATTAAAGTCAGGAACTTTATTGTAAATAAACTCAAATTCAGGTGAAATAATAGATGTCGCTCGTCGCAAAGTTCCAGTTGACTGGATAATTTCAGTTAAATAAGCTGACTTATCCATTCTATTTTTTTCAGCTGTTGACTTATAAAAATACATAGTAAATTCATCAGTAACTGCTGTATAAATTCCATAGAATGTAATTGAGTCAGGAATTTCATATGACGTTAAACCAAGCGGTAAAAATATAGTCGTTGGATTTAATCCAAGCCCGTTGAATGAAACGTCGTCATTGAATTCGTCCTCAGCTTTACTTTTTGAAGCAATCCACTGTATTTTAATTCTACCGTTAGTATTTGTAATGTTAACACTAACAGTGTCAAGCCATAATTTTCGTTTAACCTTTATGGCGGAATTTTTTCCGATAACGGTGACAGTGTAATTCCCACCTACATTGAAAATATCGGAAAAATCACTATCATCGTAACCAACTGCGCTCGTCATCAACGCAATAGGTGTGTTTTGCAACTCGTCCGTCAATTCCAAAACCGGAACGGTTGTTGTTTTTATAAGTGTGTTTTTGTAGTTAGGCATAGTGTCTAACCCTCAATAAATAATCTCTTTGTATATCTGTTACCACTCAAAAGACCGTTTGCAAAATAGTTTTGATTTTTAGTAAAGATAGTATAGTGATTGACTGTTTCTTTGACATTCTCATGCGACACGAGTGTAACAAGTACACCATCTTTTCTTCTGCCATGTTCACCGATTTTCCACTTGTCCATATAAACCATTGCATTACGTTCAACATTGTAAAATCTATGACGATGTACAGTCTTGATAATTGTTCCATCATCAAATGTCCAGACATCAAAGTTGTCGTGTGTCTTTATTTTGTCGCTGTCGCAATAAATGATTTCGTCCGCTTCAAGAGTCATCGTTTCGGGATTATATGCAAGTACCATATCAGCAAGGGTGATTGTATCGATACGCTTTGTCGTGCCATCTGCAAGAGTAATGAGCGTATCACCTGTTAGACAAATGTTTTGAACACCGTTTTCAGTGTAACTTACTTCATTTGAAAACTCACTATCTCTATAACCGACAGCCTTTGCCTTAACCTTTACGGTATGCGTACCGCTCGTTATACCGACTATTGTGGATAAATCTAATGTTGTTTTGCTCATTGTTTGCCTCCTCACATCGTGAGAGTTATTGTGGTTGTGCCTAAAATATTCATAGACACAGGTTGATTATCGGGTCCATCAAAAACCGCAGTTACTGTTAACGGATTAGTATTACCGTTTGAAGTTGCTATAACATCGCCTTTTGTGGGGTGAGCAATAAACCAAATTGTTGAAATGTCGTTTATTATATCTGTAACCCCCGATTTTATATCAATCCAAGATGAGCCATCAAGTGAATATTGTAAATCACGACTCGTACTGTTAATAAGTGTCACAACTATGGATAAAGTTCGTGTAACATTCGTTTTCAACGTTCCGTCAAAATACACATCGTAACTTGTTGCATTTTCGACATCTGTTATTTCAAGCGTTTTACCATCTGCGTTCATTGCAATGGTAGGTGTCGCAAGCTGCACTATTTCTTCAACGGCTCCAGCAGCATAGATAATGTTACCGACAGCCGCCGTTGCAGGAATTGCGATAGTGACTTTTTTATTATCGGAACTTCTGGTCATATATTCGGATGTTTTATCAATTTCACCGACGCTCAATCCGATAGTGCCTCCAAGAGAACTGTCGAATGTATAGCCAGTAGCCGCTGTAATAACTATATTAACAGCAGTTCCGCCGACATAACTTTCATCAGATTTATCAGCCACACAATTAGTAAGCGATGAAGTTATTGTATACGTAATAGCTCCGACGCCCCACGTTATTATATAATCGTGTTCAACATTAGGTATAGATATTGAATATTCAAAATCACTAATTTTAGTGACATATAATTCAGTAACATCAACCGCCGACGCTCCTGACGTTTCACCGGCTTCATATAGCTTAAAAGAAGTAAATTTCCTTATATCTCTATAACTTTCTGTAATATACACTTTATTGGTATATGAAGAATTCGGCAAAGCTATTTTACTTTCATTAGTACCTGCAACAACCACATCATAACTTGGTGAAGTTATATTGTAACTAAGCAATTTCCTCGTATACCAGTTAAAATGCGTTGCATTTGGATCTTGATTAAGAACCCTTACTGTTCCGTCAATATTAACGGCAATAATGGGTTTAGTTAATTTAGCCACTTTATCTCCTTTCTTTCCAGTCAACTGGAAAAAGAAGAGGCGGATTAACCGCCTCAACTTCTTAAGCCACATAGAAAACTACAAAGTTTTCGTTGAGGTCATTAAAGTAACCCGCATCGAATTTATACCAGTTGGAGAAGAATTCCGCCTTGGGGTTATAATTTGTGGTCACTCTTCTATTAAGATTGGTTACGCCGAGAGCATCTCTATCGAACATTACAGCAAGGATGCCCTTAGCATTTATAGTATCGCCTGAACCAGTCTTTATGTTAATCTGCGATATACTATCAAATGAATAGTCAACGCCGCTTGCCTGCCAATAAGGAACAGTTTCATATTTAGGAAGCGAGACAAACTGGTTATGATAAGTGTCGCCGTAGAGATATGTGGAAGCCGCCTTATCAAAATCATTAAGAGCAACAAGATGAAGCATATCACGAGGAGTAAATCTATCTCTGCCGCCTATATTGAAAAGAGTTGAAATCTTCTTCATTCTGTCGATATAAAGACCCATAGCATAGGATGCATATCTTATAAATTCAGGGTCTTTCATAGCCTGAGCAACAGTAAGTGTTTTGGTAAAAGCTGTGTTATATTCATAAAGAAGGTTAACAGCTTTAACACTTGTTTTCCCTGTATACGTGCCGTCAGCAAATTCGGCGTGGAATGTTTCACCTATCATTGAATTTATGGTACGTTCAACAAGTCCATCGAGCTTAATCGTCATAGATTTATCTACTGCATTATAAATCATAGACAAGAACGCATTAAGCTGTGTAGGAGATGTGAAACTCTCTTTAACCTGTCGTTCGGTAATTGAAACAGGCACTTCAAAAGTAACCTTGGAGTTAAAGAACTTTGCATAAACCTTGGGCTTATAGAATATATTCGGGTCATAAGAAACGCCATCTTCAAGCTCCCAGCTCTCATTTTCAGTAGCTTCAGGAATATCAGCAGCAATTTTTTCAAGAACAGAACCATATTCCCAACCGTCCATAAGCACAGACGGAGCGCCGCCGGAGTAAGGTCTATTAACAAACACAACTCTACCTATACGGTCTACGAGTGTGCGAACGTAGTTATCAACAGCATTAGCATTGATTATTTCAGTGCCGACGTCGACAACATTAGACAAATCCTCAAGCATAAGAGCTTCCTTACCGAGAACTTCTCTTGTAACATCATTAACAAGTGTATAAATTTGTTTAACTTGCATATATTATCCTTTCTTCCAGTCAACTGGATTAACCTGTTGTAACAGCTGTTACAACAATTTTATCATTTGCCGAAATCGTTATATAATGATTATTAAATATAGTTACGAATGAACCGCCGGTAACAACAAATGCGGTAAAAAACGCTTTATACTCAACGCCATCAAGATTGTAGCCCTCAACAAGGAACGCTTTATCTGAACTTTCTATCCGGTCATATATTCCGTCAATTGTGGTACTTTTGGGTGCGCTTGTGGTAGAAGTGGAAAAACTATACCCGTTAAAGTCAAGTATTTTATATCCGCCTTTCATATTAAACCTCACTTTCATATATAGATAGAACAAGTAGACTATCTAAATCTTTATAAACTATTTTGAATAGGTCATAAGCCTTTATTTCAAGCTCTTGTTTTATTAAACTCTGCGCGCTAACCAATCCGACGTTTCCCTCTCGCTCATTAGTTCTCACCATCTGTTCATTAGTGTCAAGAGTTCTTGTGTTATCATCAGTAACTTTACCGTCATCTTTATAGGATACATTTCCAGTATCACTACCCGCGCTATCGCCAGAGGGCGAGTGATTAACAGAATTATATCCATAAATATTATCAGTATTAGTATTATTTGATACACTATCCGAAGAACCTGTTTTATTACTAATAATATCTCTATCATCAGTAACTGTGCCTGTGTTATCTCGTGTGATATTTTCGGTTGTTTTAACGTGGAATAACTTCAAAGGGTCATATTCTATTTGCATAGTATTCCATAAATTAGTCCACTTTTTACCAAAACGTCCCCAAATTATATCACATAATTTAGATAAATTATCTGAACTTATTGAACCGTCAACAACAAATACAGATAAAAGAGGAGCAATAAACTTATTACCACTCCGAGTAATATATTCGATATCTTGGTCAGAACCGCTATAAACAGACGACCAAGGCAATCTGTTATTTGCTTCCAACGTCTTGAATATAACACCTTGTGTGAGAAAATTAGGAAATATCTCTTTCAGCTTCATCGTCGCCTACCTCCGCATTTCCAGTTGACTGGATTTCAGGTTCTTCTCTACGCTTAGCCCACGCGCCATCAAAATCAATGGTAACATCAAATCCAAACATAGCTTTAACCTTTTCCCACCCCTCTTTACGATATCTCATCATTATATCAGGAAGTGTGTCAAGAGAGTCTGAATTCATTTTAACTTCTTCATTTTGAAGTCTTTCACGTTTCATATTATAGTTCATATCAAGCCCTATATTATTAAACACGCGTGAAACAAGATACTGATGATATTCAACCTCATTAGTTAAACATTGAGCGGATCCATTAGCATAAGGCTGTGCTTTAACACCCTTAAAGAATTCGCTTTCGCCAACTGTTGACATTTTACCCTTAATAAGATTTTCGATAAACAGGTCAGCTGATGCTTTGGTTCTATCATCACTTGCGGATATTAAAGAAGTTTGCCGTGAGTTTATATCACACATTCGCATTGTAATATCATTTTCAGTAAGCAATGAACCATATCTATTCAGCATAGGCATAAGTCCACAATAAAAAGGGTCATTAGGTATTATTATACAATCTTCATCTATCTTAAATGTCTTTGAAAGATTAAGATATGGATTAGCAACCACACAAATAGTGGGCATATAATATACATTTCGTTCGCCTCCAAGTCCGCCGCTAAATGCGTACAATTTCCCGTTCACTTTAGCAATACAAGCAAATCCTCCAACTTGCATAAGAAGTTCCAAGTCTCTCTGTGGTATTGAGTCAGGCAGCCCGTTATACTTGAACATACCCAATGTTCTATTAAGAAAAGATTGCGCATAATATTGAACTGAAGCGTCCTTATCCGTAACGTCAGAATACGAACCAACAGGGACACCCCAATTATAGCAATTATTTTTCATCTTTTCCAGTTGACTGGATAGATGAGTCTATAATAGCTTCGGAAATCACATATGCAACAACGACGCCAAGAGATGAAACTATCGCAACAATTTTTGTAACAGTATCTTCAGCGACATTAAAGGCAACAAGTAATGAAGATATAAAAGAAGCCAAAGAAAGCCAAAACTTTCTTGATGATAACTTACGTTTCCAATCCAATCATATCACCCCCTTTGTTATTATAGATGTTATTACAGCCGTTATCAAAGCCGTAATTAAACTTGAAATTACTGTCTGCCAGTTCTTAGCAGGAGCGCTTTTCAATCTTGAAATATCATTTTCGTGACGGTCTAATCGTTTTTCGTGATTTTCAAGAATTGCTGTTAATCTGACAACACATTCATCAAGTGTGCGAGGTTGGATTATTTCATTCATAAAACCTCCTATTTCCAGTTGACTGGATAAAAGTAAGACGTGGAGGACACGTTCACAATTTGTTAATATATTAACAAACTATGAACACGCCTTACCTTTACCCTATTATAATATTATCACAAATATATAATAAAGTCAAACAAATCTATATAAACTATTGTTTTGGGAATTTTTTCCAATAAATCCAGTTCGGGGGTACCC
>ERZ1035037.397-NODE-397-length-13436-cov-13.333757_pt1 | contig 13436 bp, 17 predicted proteins | sample MGYA00520618_ERZ1035037 | MGnify/ENA primary metagenome ERZ1035037 (study PRJEB33766, sample SAMN09781741) | gut metagenome | biome: gut microbiome | host: Homo sapiens | place: Madagascar | study: EMG produced TPA metagenomics assembly of the PRJNA485056 data...
GTCCTCGTGCGGGTACTTCGGCAGCGTGCAGTAGATATAGCACTTGAACGGCGTCTCCAGCTTCGGGCGGGTCTTTCGCACCTCGATAATCTTTTCTCCACTGCAAATCTTCTCGCACCACTTCGGTCGGACGCTTATCATAACGGCCTTGCTCATTCCTTTTCCTCCCTTCATCCATTCAGTTCTTCGGCACACATCGCCGTCACACTCTTTTTCCTCGCAGTCATCGCAGCCTGGAGCAAAGCCCCTGCAATCCTCCGTGGTCTCTACAAGCAGACTCCCAATGCCGCAGTTGTCACACCCGCAGTCCTTATAGGGCGCAGCCGGGTTATACGCATCGTTTACGGAGTTTTTGGCGCAGATGCGGCATAGGCAATCCGCGCAATCCGTATCATGCAAAACTTCTCTGCGGTTCATAGTCACTGAAATCACCTTCCCTTATACCTCGTCACCCCAGCAGTCCCAGCCGTCCACCTGTTGGCGGGCAAACAGTTCGATGCGGGGTATATCTCCCATCAGTTCCACGATCCGGTCTCTCACTTCATCCGGTTTCCTGCTGTGCTCCCGCACGTGGCTCAGCACCACACTGTGTACGCCCTTGCTCACGCGCTTCGGCTTGCCCCTTGTCGCCAGTAGGCACAGCTCCGCGTTGGCCCGGGTCCAAAAAACCAGGCCCCAAAACAGCCCGTCTGACTTCCTGTTCTGCTTCACCCATGTAAACGCACAGGTCTTGTAGGTAAAGCCCCACTTACGGATCAGCTCCAAGCCTTCCTCCAAACAAGGCATAGTCACCCACAGAAACAGTACGCAGTCCTCCGCCGCTATGCCCTGCACCGGCAGCGCCTGTATGTCCTCTTTTCTCATGCAACGGTAATGCGCTTCCGCAGACTTCTTCTCCTTGCCCTTTGCACTGTACGTCTTGAACGTCCACGGAGGATCCGCGTAAATCACGCTGTACTTCTTATCAGTCCCGAAAATGTCTACCACCATATCCAAAACACTCCCTCGATCTAACTTGCCGGCCACTTGCTCCCGGCCCTTTGGCAACCGGTAGTCTAATCGCCGTGTCAAGGGAAACAGAAAAACTTTTTCACCTCCACATAACACCCGTGTCAACACCATGCCGCCGCCCTCGCACCACCGCCGCACAAAGGTCGTACCTCCCCCTCACATATATGGCGCTTGCGCCCGCCGAAATTTTTATTTTTCGACCTCGGCCTTTTGACCGTTTCTTTTTTTCGACCCGGTTTCAAAACCACCCCCCCCTACCCCTAACTTGCCGGTAACTTGCCGCATCGGCGTTCTGTGTGCTTATTGCCATATAGGAAACGTGAAAAGGAACATGGATACGGGAAGGAGAGTTGCGGCGCGCGGCGCTTACTTTTTGCCCCTCCGAATTGTAAACCTCCCCCCCTGATGCTGGGCAGGTAGTGGCCGACGCTGACGGCGGGCATGGCGCATGGGCTGCCATCCTGCATTTTTGCGCCAATTTTGCAAGATAACGCCGCCGCGCCGCCTGTTTGTGTGCGTATTATTGTATGTAATACGCACGGAAACACTTTTTCTTGCATTTTTTCTTGCATTTCGTTTCTCATGCGGAAATTTTGCCAGTTTTGGCTGTCCTCGGTCTGCGTCTGCTGCCGTCTGCCGGATGGTCACGGCATGGAGGCCGGGGGTTGCCGCCGCTGCCGGTTGCCGTTTGTCCGCTGTTAGGCTGGGAACATAGGCCGCCGGATGACTCTCCTTCCCTCCCCTCGCCGCTGCTCTTTTCTTTCGGCCATTGTCTCCGGCTGGTGATCTCCGTTCTGCTTTGGTGTTCTCCTGCTTCGGGTGTCCCGCTGGTTTTTTTGGTGCTCGTTTCTGCTCGGCTGGGGGTGGTTGTATATGATACTGTTTTATACTGTTTTCAACCGCGCCCGGAATAAACGCGCACGTATACGCGCACGCGCACGCGAGGGGTTAGAAATGCCCTGTGTGGCTCTGCGGGGCGTTCTGTGGGCGTTTTGGGTGCGTCGGAGGGTGGGTTATAGCCGTAAATATATAAAAGCGCGTGGAGGGGCATTAAAACGCGATTATGGCGATTTGGCATTATTTAGGGAAGTAGGCAGGGATCAGAAAAAAAGACAGCTCCAGCGGCACGAATACCGCCGGGACTGTCTTTTTTTGTTTGCCGGTGGGGCTTAGTCCTCCCCGGCGGCGTTGTCGCGCTGGATAGTCTCGCGAATGGCGCGGCCTATGAAGGCATTGACAGACTCGCCGCGCTGGGCTGCATGGGCCTTGATCGCGTCTCTGCTCCCTGCCGGAAGCGCCAGCGACAGCCGGTCAAGGTTTTTTGCGTCCCATTTGGCATTGTTGCGCTTTTTTGCCTCGCTGATGGGCATTTCTCGCCCCCTTTCCACCGTCCCCCATTATAGCAGGGGCGGCAACACTTATCAAGTGTAAAATCTACACAAGGAAAGCACTTAATAATTGTTTATTCTGCCGATTGTAAAAACACTTAACAAGTGTTAATATTAGACCATAGCAAAGCACCTTTCGCGGGGCCGGGGCTGCGTAGAGTCCCCCGGCATGGCGCCCGGTCTGCCATCAGTTGGCCGGGGGTTTTGGGGCGCATCCATCAAACGCCACCCCACGCAACAACAACAACAACAGGACAGGCCGGGAGGCCGGGAGGTAATAACATGGCAAAGACTTTTTATAGCGTAACTTTTGCAGTATGGGGATCCGACTTCTGCCGGGCAGCATGGTTTGACAGCATGGCCGCCGCTGACGACTTCGCGGCGCACGATTTCCGGGATGCCCCGGTAGCGCACACTTACCGCAAGGCGGACAGCATCCGCGCCGCCGAGGATCGCGTGGCCGCAACTGCGGCTGGGAGGGTGTGACATGGGCGGCCGGGAAAAATGGGTGCGGGAAAGCCTTATTCCCGATCTGTACGCGCGATTTCTGGCGCGTGACAAGCGTTATACCTCGATCCCCATCAGCGAGCGCCAAGCCTATCTTTTAGGCTGCGCGATCTCCACCGCCACCAGGCGAGAAGGCGGCTTGATCTGGCAGGGGCGCACGGTCTACCTCTCCAGCCGCCACGGAATGCACCTTGTTAGCTTCGGGCCGACGGAGCAGGAGACCGCCGAGTTTTTGACCCGCGACGCAGAGCACCAGACGCGGCGCGAGCTGGAGTCCGTGCGGGCGATGGTTCGCCGTGGCAAGGCGGACAGAATCGCCGCGACGCTGGACCGCTACCGGCGCGAGCTTGCATCCCGTGACGAGATCGCCGCCGACGCGGAAGATCCGGACGACTGGCGGAAGGAATGCGCAGACCGCGCCGCGTTCCTGCGGAATCTGATTGCAATTTTGGAGGCGTAACGCATGGGACTTATAACAACAATCATTGGCGCCGCGTGGCTGGCCTCCGCCGTGGTTCGGCTGGTGGAGTGGATCGGCGGCGAACGGTAACGCTTTCGCGTCTCTTTTTTTATATCGTCTCGCCGGTGTCGTTCATAACGAAATTCGCGTAAAATGTGCAGTCCAGCGCCGCGGCAATTTCTTGCAAATCCTTTTCCGTGAAGTTGTCCCGCTTTAATTTATTGCTCAAGTTCTGCGGGCTGGTTCCCATTCTTCGGGCAAGTTCCGCGTCTGAAAGATTGCCGCGCTTTACAAGTAAAATTCTAATTTTCTCACTTAAAGCCATGCTTTCACCTCCTGCAATAAGCATACACCATAAAATTTATGTTGTCAACAGTAACGATAAATATATCAAAAAGTGTTTTACAAAATCATCAATTTTATATTGACAGAGTAAACTAATTAGTGTATAATATCATCAGAAAGCAAAAGGAAAAACAAATTTTGATGGAGGTACAGACGATGACAAAAGTAGAACTTGAGGCCCTGTTGGAGATCGAGAAGATCGACGACGAAGTAGCGCGGACTACAATTAGAAACTGGTTCGTCCATGACGCGAATTTCCGCACAGGCTATTTGAACTGCGGCGCGATGATGCGGAACGCCGCCGACTGTGAGAAGGAGCGCCAGCGCCGCCAGGAGGCCGAAGCCCAGCGCGACAAGGCAAGATCCGACCTTGACAAGGCGCGGAAACTGAACAAGGCCAACAGCAAGGGCAGGAGCGCGGCGGAGGCCGTCCGGGACGATTGCCGCCAGCAGCTGGAAGCGGAACGCGCCAAGCGCAAGGAGCTGGAAGCAGAAGTAAACCGGCTGAAAGCCCGCGTTCTGGACTTGCTGGACAAGGCCACGGCCTGACCGCCTCTGGGGAGTTGGGCGCACCAGCTCCACCCCACAAAAATTTTAACAGGAGGGCATAACATGAACACCAACAAAACAGAATCCATCCGCTTTTTTTACAACGGCATCAAGGTAAACGGCGGAAAGCTGATCCGCTGCTTCTACTTTACCGACAGCCGCAGCGACAGCGTGACCATCAGCGCCCGCGATTATGACCACCTCCCCCGCGACCTGTTCACCGTCAAGAACGAAACCGACCTTTACACCGACTATTTTGATAGTGATAGCGCCACCCTGACCCCGGCGCACCCCCTCTATAAATACGCCCGCGCCGCCGCGCTCAAATCCGCCATGCGCGGCGAGCCTGAGTATATCGCCAAATTGGAACAGGAGGAGCAGGACGCCAAGCAGCCGGGCCGCTACCACTGGCGCAAGCCGGAGGACATCCGCGCCGAGATCGACCGGAGGCATGCACAGCTTGACCGCAACGCCGCCGAGCTGGCCACCCTGCCCAAGGGGCACCCCACCGCCGCCGACGTGGAAGCCGTCCACGAGATGAATACCGCCGCCGAGTCGGCGCGGCTGGCGCGTGAACACGCCGAACAGCTGGAACGCCGGGAAAAGGCCATCCGCACCCGCAACGAAAACCGCGCTTTCATCGAACAGACCGCCGCCGCACACCCCATCAAGGACGGCGCCCCGGTCGTCACCGTGGAATGGAGCGAAAACGGCGCTTTTGATGATGGTATGAAATTCTCCGTCGCCGCCGCCGAGATCATTTTCAAGACGCTGGACGAAAAAATTTCCGCCGACCAGGAACGCAGCTATGACAAAACCAGTTTTTTGATCGAATACACCGACGAAAACGGCGAGCCGAGCACCTACGAAGGCCGCTATGACCTGGGCGACAACGACGGCGGACTCGTTGCCCACATTCGCAGTTTCGGCGCGTTCCTGCGCGACAAGGGCAACTTTGGCAATGGCGAGCCCACCGACGAGGACAAGGAGACCGGCGCGGCCATCGTCACCGTGGCCGACCTGCTGGAACAGTACACCGAGGGCGGGCGCGTGGTCTCCGTCATGCCCGCGCCTTGGCTGGAAGAATACAAGCGCCGCAAGGCTGAACAGGCACAGCAGGAGCAGGAACAGGCCCGCCAGGGCTTCGCCGACATTCTGGAATCGGTGCAAATGCTCACGGATGAACAGATTGAACGTGCTGTTTTCGCCATCAGCCCCACCGATAAAGAGAAAATCGACGTGGCCCGCTTCTTCCTTCAGGAGCTGCACCGCCGCGACGAGGCAAACGCCCTGGCGGTGTTCCGTCGCTGGAAGCGTGGCGATAATCCCGAACAGCCCGACTAATCCCCACCGGGGCGGCGGATGCCCCCCACCCACAAAACCACGAACAGCGACCACGGCGCGAAAAATGGAGGTTTATAAAATGGCTATCAACTACGAGAAAATTCTGGAAAAACTGCTGGCGGCGGTGGAGCGTCTGCCGGATGAACAGCGGGACGCCTTCAACTACTACACCACTCACGCGGCGGAGCTGCACAAGTGCGCCGGATATAACGCCGGTTTTGCCCTGGCAGACCTCGCCGCCGATCTCCGGGAGGGCATCGCCCAGCAGGCCGCGAAAATCGCCGGACGCGGCAGCGCCAGAAAATCCGCGCTGCATATCTTCAAGACCTCCTCACGGGACGATCTGCGCGGCGCGTGGGAACAGGACGGAAAGCAAATTTTGTGCAACGGCTATCTTGCCATCGCCCTGAACACGCCCCTTAACGACCTCCCCACGGCGGAAAATCAGGCCTTCGACGCGCTAAACTGCATCGAGCCAGCCAGCCGGAACAGCGGCGCATATCTGCCCGTACCCACGGCGGCGGAGCTTCGCGCCTATATCAAGCAGCGCGGCGCGGAGCTGAAGGCGGCAGGAATGAAGGAAAAATTCCCCCTGTACGACTTCGGCGACGGCCTTCCCGCCGTTGACGCCCGTTTCCTGCTGGATATTGTGGAAATTCTCCCCGGCGCGTCCTTCCGGGCATCCAGCTACCGCCCGGACATTGGCGGCATCTACTTCGAAAGCGCGGACGGCTTTGGGATCCTGCTGCCGGTCCGCAAGCACGCCGCCCAAAAATCCGCATGAACACCACGAACACCGACCAACAACGGAACAGGGGAGGCGCACCGTCTCCCCAGAAGGGGGAAACGAAAATGTATATCACTTTCATGGAAAACGGCGAGCACCGTTATTTAGGGCCATATATTACGATCACGCCGGACGGAGCGCGTCCGCTGCGCTCTGCGACTTATAAAGTGCAGACGGAAAACGGCACTTTCTCTCGCGTAAGCGTCCCGTACTATCACATGATAGTGCAATTTCCGGTCCTCGCCAAATGAACAGGAGGTGAACACCCGCCCCGCAAAACTCCCCGTTGCACCACAGGCAAAACCGTGATAAAATTAAGCAAAATTAAACTTTTGAGGAGGAACAGAACATGGACATCAACACCCACGGCAGAAAAATCAACCTGGAAACATTTGCCAACGCTTCCGACTCCACCAAGGGCCTCGGCTCCCGCACGGGGGAGTATGTGGAAATCTTTTATGACAAGTCCACCGGCGACACCTGGTGCAAGTACCACTGGGATCGTGAGGAATGGACGGTCTACCACGACAGTGATGTAGTCAAGGTTGGCATCGCCACCCGCTACAAGACCCCGCAGCAGATCGCGGACATGATCGACAACACCCTGACGGAGGACGAACAGACCGAGCGCGAGAACGCCGCATATTTGAGAGGAGGATCTTGCACATGAACACGCAGGAGCTGATCCAGCGGTACAAAATTTCCCTGAAAATCGATGAACACGGCCAGCCCACCGGGAATCTGATCGTATACCGCGCCGACAAAGCGGCTCTTGCCGCCATCAAAGCCGCAAAGCCGGAGATCGTCTCCACCCTGCTGGCGCAGCGCGAAGCCGGACTCCGCGCCGAACAGGAACGGCAGGCAAAAATCGACGCCATTCCCGGACTGCGGGAGATTGAAGCCGCCCGCGCCGATCTGGTAAATTGGAAATTGGAATTTGATGCCAGCTTCGACGGCGAGAACGGCGGCGGCGTGGGCGTCCGTCCCAAGCCGAAGTACGACATGGATGCAATGTACGCCCAATACCCCCGCGCCAAGGCGTATCTGGACGCGCAGGAGTTCGCGGCGTCCGAAAACGACGCAAAATCCGCAGCCGGCATGAAAGCGCTGGAAGCGATCATCAACGGCGAAAACCACGAACAGGCCATCGAAACCATGAACAGCGAGTGGGCGGCTTACTGCGAATCCCACCTCTGGGATTGACCCCGAACAGCCGCCATGCGAACGAAAAAATGCGTCACCTGCGGCAAGGTGTTCTCCACCGACCGCACCGAACAGGCAAAGTGCGATGACTGCCTTGCTGCATCCCGGGATACCACCCTGCGCCCGCGCACCTGCCGCACCTGCGGCGCCATTTTTCTCGGCGGCCCCCGTGCATGGTACTGTCCATCATGCCGGGCCGAGCGGCAGAAGGCCCGTGAAAAAAAGTATCAGCTTGTCGGTTACTCCCGGCACCTGGGGGACATTGACACCTGCCTGATCTGCGGCGGCGAGTATGTCATCTGCTCCGGCAGGCAGAAGTATTGCCCCAAGTGTGCCCCGGAGGCCGTCCGGAAAATCGACCGTGCCCAGTCTAATGCCTGGAACACGGAAAACGATTATTGTGCCAAGCGCCGGGAAAAGCCCCGCAGCGGCATTAAGGTCTGTGTCATCTGTGGCCGGGAGATAGTCCCCGGCACTCCCGCTGTAACCTGCTCCCCGGAGTGCGCCGCTGCCCGCCGAAAAGAGAACCAGCATCGTGCGGACGCCAAGCGGCGTGGCAGGAGCGGGGGAAAATCGAAGCCAGCCGAAACCGAAAAGGAGGGACTACCATGAAACTTGCGTGCGAAAAATACGGCGTGGAGATTACCGTCAGGCGCCGGAACGGCGAGAATTTGGGAGAAGATGAAAGTTTTGACATTTTTAACGCGAAAAATCTCCCCTACGACGAAGCAACCGACTTCTACGTCGTCCCGGACTTGTATCCGTATATCGAAAAAGCGAAGAGTCTGGAAAACAGCGATACCGAGGTCGTGATCGATTATGCAGTGCATATCCACGGCGGCAACGAGGTTTTCTGCTATGTCCCGAACACAGCAGGGAGAAATATCCGATTTGAAGGCCGCGATTATGTTTTGGCGGAAGATCTGACGGCAAATGCGCAGGAGGACACGGACGGGGCTTGCGTCGTAGCGTACCACGCGCAAATTGAAGATCCATCCGCGCCGGAACGGCTGCTTGAAATCTGGTACGAAAGCACCACGATCCACTTCCCACTGGACAAGGACTGCCCGGAAGAGTACGCCGACACCGATTTTGACCCGAACAACGCCAAAATCGCGGGTATCATCGAAACTTAAAGCCGCCCCATCGACACGCGCACCCCGCGCCCACGCTCGACAAATACTACCACCCGCCGGGTGTGGGCGCGTTTTCCCTTTTTGTGCGAACAGCGCACATCGAAAATCCCGCAAAAAATGGAAAGGAGAACAAAAAATGGCCCTCATCACCTGCCCGGAGTGCCACGGTCAAGTCAGCGACAAGGCCGCCGTCTGTCCCCACTGCGGATATCCTATCGCGGTCAACAATCCGCAAGAGCAATATGCTTTCTGCGTCAAATCGCAACCTATCCCGACATCCACAGTCCAGGCATGGGAGCGCTTTACGGCTCTCCGCCTAACAATGGAGATCGCTGGAGTTTCCACCGGCGACGCGGAAAAAATGCTCAGCAATCCCGGTTCTATTCTCAAAGACAAGCTCACAGAACAGGAGGCGGCCGCCGTCGTTTTGAATTATCAGCGGCTCCATATCCCCACCGCCGTCGAACAATCTAATTACACGCTTCGAGAGGTGGAGAAGGAAAAACAGGAAGCGCAGGAAGCATTCCTAAAGAAACGCGCCGCAGAAGATCCGAACGAGTTCTTTGTTTTCAAAAAGATCTGGCCCGGCATGGTGGACCTCGCCTGTACAATGTGCGGTCAAAATTTCTCCACAGACATCAAAAACGTTTCCGTTGAAAACGATCTCGTTATCACAGCAAAACGTCCGATCACCTGCACAAAATGCCAGCGCACGGCATCACCCGGAACAAAAATAGCCAAAAGCGCCGGGAACATCACACCGAAAGACCCGGAAAGCGCCGCTATTGACCTATCGGCAAAACAAAAGCGGCTTTTCGACCCGGACATTGTGGAAAAAACGGAGGCAGCACGTCTCCGCTGTCCCAAGTGCGGCGGCACCAACATCCAGTTTGTCAAAAAAGGTTTCAGCCTCGGCGGTGCGGTCCTCGGCGGACTCCTTGCCGGTGGCGCCGGTCTGGTGGCTGGAGGTCTCGGTTCTAATGATGTTATGTGTGTCTGCTCCAACTGCGGACACAGGTGGGCAAAGTGAACCACCGCAAAACTCCAAAAAAATAAGTGCCTCGCCCCTTCCGACCAAAGACTGAGCGAAGCACTTATCCTCCAGCGCCGCAGCGGCAACCACCATGCCCGAACAAAAATGTACGGGTTCGTCAAGGACAAAAATGTCCGCGACAACCTATTGGACAAAAATGTACGAAAGCTCCTGCTACTCAAAATTGAGTAAGTTCAACCCGCTCAAAATTGAGCAGGTTCACCCACGCCACCAGCAAAAAAAGCAACAGCCGCACGGCCACCGCTGTTTCAAAAAATTTTTCAAATCCTATGCATTTTTCTGTTGACTTTGTTGTAGTGTTGTAGTAATATTATAGGCAGAAAGGAGGACGGCATGGCAACAGCAAAAAGTTCAAAGGCGTTGAATATCCTGATACCGATTGCGCTTTATGATAAACTGAAAGAGGACGCAGAAAAGAAAAATATTTCTTTGGCCTCTGTTGTCAAAATTGCGTGTTCTCAGTATCTCGAAAATCAACAGAAATAAAAACTTCCCCATACCCGAACGCAACTTGCCGGAAGCACGGGTACAGGGAAGCCACCAGCCCCTTTCGGGGAGGTCGTAAATATTCTACTACGATCCCCCGGAAAGGTCAAGAGCCATTCTGGGGGATTTTTGCACCCATTTTTGAAAATCCACCTTCGGAATCCCTTGACACGGCTGGTACTATACCGACTACCAACGACCATAGAAAGGCGGAAACAAGACTATGACAAAGTTTGAACAGCTTATCCCTGTAAATGTGGACAGCCCCGACCGTATCACGGTATCGGCCCGCGACCTGCACGCCGCCCTTGAGGTAAAAGACCACTTCAAAGACTGGTTTCCCCGGATGTGTGATTACGGCTTTGAAGAGGGAAAAGACTTTTGCGGATTTTTGCGCGAAAGTTCTGGAGGCCGTCCCGCACGAGATGCAGAAATCACCATCGAAATGGCGAAAGAGATTTGTATGCTCCAGCGCAGCGAAAAGGGCAAGCAGGCGCGGCAATACTTCATCCAGCTCGAAAAGGCGTGGAATAGCCCCGAAAAGGTCATGGCGCGGGCGTTGCAGATTGCCAGCGACAAAATCAAGGGGCTGCAAGCGAAAATCGAGGAGGACGCTCCTGCCGTCCGCTTCGCCAACGCCATTACGGGATGCGACACGAACATCCTCGTCCGCGACATGGCGAAGCTGCTCAAGCAAAACGGCGTGGACACTGGAGAAAAGCGTTTTTACTGGACGCTACGCAACGACGGCTTTCTTATCAAGGGCGGCAGCGACTACAATATGCCGACACAAAGAGCCATGGAAATGGGGCTGTTCTTCGTCAAGGAAACGCCCCGCTTCACCAAGGAAAGCGGCATCATCGACAGAGTGACCATTGTAACGCCTAAAGGGCAGCGGTACTTCCTGAACCGATACGCAGCACCCGCGCCTAATTCGCTGAAAGCATAGCGGTTCGAGCATATCCACTAATAAGCCGAAAGGAGATTTTCACAGATGAATGACCTCATCACCATCGGCAACACCCAGTTCACGGCTAAGACGCTGGACGGCAAGCCCGTCCTCACATTCCGCGACATCGACGCTATTCACCACCGCCCCGAAGGCAGCGCCAGAAAGCGCTTCAACGACAACCGCCAGCGGTTCGCGGAGGGAGAGGACTATTTCAAAGTAACCTGCGGGGAGGTGCGTCCGTTTTTCGGACAGACCCCTCCCAACGGTTTTAACCCCAACGCTGAAATAATCCTTATCACCGAATCCGGCTACCTGATGATTGTCAAATCCTTCACCGACGATTGGGCTTGGGAAGTGCAGCGGAAACTGGTCAAGACTTATTTCCGCGCCAAGGAACTGGCTGCAGAAAAGCCCAAGCCTATGTCCACCAATGATTTGTTTGAGTTGCAGGTAAAAATTAACCGTGAGTACGAGAGCAAACTCAACGCGCTGGCGGAACGCGCCGACAGCACCGACCGCAAGATCAGCACCATTACCGACGTATTTGCTGCCCCTCCCACCGACGAGGAGCGCTGGCGCGAGGAAATGAACCGCCGTGTTCGTGCTATGTGCAAGGAGTACGGCCTGAACTACCACACCACCATCGGTGAAATGTACGCCGAGTTGGAGCACCGTGCCCATGTCAATCTCTCCGTGCGGCAGAAGAACCTCCGTGAACGTATGCGTCTCGGCGGCGCGAAGTACGCCCAGCGGGAAGCCGTCAGCAAACTGGTGGTCATCTCCCAGGATGCAAAGCTCCGCTACATCTACGAGGCCATTGTCCGCGAGAAGGCCGCCCAGCTTGCCGCTTCCCGTATGCGCTGATTACACTCTACCGTCGAATTTGACCTCGGCTTCTACAAATTCCGCGAGTCCTTCAACACCTGAAAAATTTTTTCAAAAACTTTCAGAAGTTCCCTTGACACGGGGCGCATACTTAAAATTGCCGAAGGGGAGACCCCTTCCCCAACGGCTTCGGTGTACCCCCCGAATTATATAAGCCCTTCCGTAAGAAAGGCTGCACCGGTATTACATCCATTCTTCCGGTGTCCCCAGCGCAATTCTGGCAGGAACGCGGCCACCGGGGCGCAAACCCCTTTCCACCGCACGTCAGCTCGCCCACCAGGACGTAAACAAGGTGGGGATCCGGTGTCGTAGCTCAGCTGGCAGAGCAGCTCATTCGTAATGAGCAGGTCGTGGGTCCGATTCCCACCGATACCTCCAAGCCGCCCGTTGGGGTTCTCGTGCGAGTATCGTAACATGGCAGAGAGGCCCGCCGCCCAGTCCAGCCCATTTCGGGCATCTGGAGAAGCGTTGGGGCTGCCGGCTAAATGGCGTCACCCAGCGCCATAAGAGAACGAGGCTTCCGCCGCGCCGCCAAAGCGGGATATGGCGCGGCACCCCCCCTCATGCAGACGTAGCTCAGTCGGTAGAGCACGCAGCGTTCCCGGCGCTGATTCCCGGCCGTTGGTTCGAGTCCAACCGTCTGCACCATAGGCGTGACCTCTTGCCTCGCAGCCGCACGGAGCGTAAGCCTGCGGAAGTGGTCTTTCTTGTGCGCTGTACGAAAGCGGCAGGACGAAGTAATTTATGTATTGGCTGGCACCGGCTTTGTAAAGATGAACGGATGCGACCGACGTACCGGCGCAGGGCTGAAAAGTTCCGTGGTTGGTTCGGGTGCCGGCGTGTGCGGCGAAAATCCGAGGCGAAACCTGTAGATGTGGAAGCGGCGTGGTGGCGGCTGTCTTTGGACAAGGCCGCCGTGTAGGTCAGTAGCCATCCGCACCGGCACCCCGCCAACTGTGTCCCCGCAAAATTTGCAGCGTTAGTGTTCAACGGTCAGCACACCAGCCTTCCAAACTGGGAGTGGCGGTTCAAATCCGCTACGCTGCTCCATGCCCGCCTGATGGATGACTTCCCCCGTCAGGAATGAAACCTCCGCATCTGGCAGCGGTGTCGTCGGGTGGATATAGCCGATAGAACGCTTTGGGCGCTGCTCTCGAACGTAGGAACGCCCCATACCTCATCGGGAGGAGGTTATACCCCTTTCCTCCTCCCGACTACGGGCGCGTAGTTCAACGGCAGAACGCCCTGTTTGACCGCAGGGAAACGCCGGTTCGACTCCGGCTGCGACCTACCCACCCCCATCGGGGAGGCGGGCCTCCCCGATGGGGG